>Ga0194111_10001012_pt1 | contig 34597 bp, 35 predicted proteins | sample TA2KigC300mmetaG_FD_146194 | JGI IMG/M metagenome (GOLD analysis project Ga0194111, IMG submission 146194) | Freshwater microbial communities from Lake Tanganyika, Tanzania - TA2015033 Kigoma Deep Cast 300m | ecosystem: Environmental > Aquatic > Freshwater > Lake | place: Tanzania: Lake... | reverse complement strand
CGAAGTTATATTAGTTTAAATTGCTCATTCGACTGGGCAAAATCAGATGTAGATTTTTACCCGTTGCCAGAGAGTTTTGAAATCTAACTTAAATTTCCTGCAAATAAATATTGGACGATTGTTCTCGTAAGGCATGCAATATTCGCATTTATGAATTGCAGCCATTTCCACTTCATCAAAAGCTTCTCTATGCCCGTCTTCAGTACCACCAACAATAATAACAGTTTTGATATTGGTTGTGTTTTTACTCCAAATCCAAAAATTATTGTGCGGCGAAATGACTTTTGGCAACGGATATTTTGAACTATAATATTCAATCGCTCCTGCCTGTCCGTAATTGCTTGCAACAACAAGAGCATCTTTTTGTTCCGCAATCGGAAGGGAGAGATAAACTTTCAAAATTGTCTTTGCAAACTCTTCCCAACCAAACATATCGGCATAAAATTGCGGAAGCTCCTCCAGTGTGTTGCCCTCTGCAGTACTTGGAGCAATGCCGAGACTTTTTGAATAAGCAATGTACGTTTGCGGCGGCAGGATAGGAAGTACAACAGGCATCAAAACTATTCCAAAAACAATTACAAATGCGGTGATTGTATACTTAATCCAATTCCAGTATTTTTTATATGAGATGAGCTCCAGCATTACTCCGCCAGAAGCGAAAAGAATTGGCATAGCCGGGGAAAGATATTCTGGTTTGCTGTGCCAATTGACAACGAGCACTGTAAAAGAAGTTAGGAATATAAATCCAAGCAGTTTGAATTTTTTTCCCGATTCATTGAAGAAGAAAAAATATAAACCAGCCAACCAAACAGGCGCAACGGCAGGATTGTTTATTAAAAATTGACCTAAGATAAAATCAACCGGAGTAATAGACGAGTATTTTTCTGCCGAAGCAGTCCTTATAAATTCTAAATGAGCAAAATCATTTTGGATGTTCCAAATTATATACGGAAGAAAAATGAACAATGCGATTAAACATGCCAAGAAAGGCCGCGCTGTTTTAAGCTCTTTACGACTTACGGTGGCAAGCAAGCCGACGAATAAACCCAAACCAAACCAAAGAAATGTGATCTTATTCATTAATCCAAGTCCCATTAACACTCCAAGCAGTAACCAAAGTTTTGAGGTTGAACCTTTTATTAATTTAATCACGAGATAAAAGGAGATCGTCCAAAATAAAATATCAAATGCATTCATCGAAAAGAAAGTAAACATCGCAAGATGGATAAGTGAGAAAGTTACAGCAAGACATGAAATTGTAACAGCGAACCTCTTTCCTCCCAGCTCTCGTGTGATTGCTCCTGTCACAAAAACTGTCATTGCAGAAGCTATCGCGGGAAGTGATCTAATTGCAAAAACAGAATCGCCGATTATCATCCGTGAAAATGCCATGATGTAGCTTGCAAGTGGCGGCTGATCTACATAACCGATATCAAGCCGTTTGCTGCAGGCAATGTAATAAAGTTCGTCTCGAAAAATTCCGTAATTAGCAAATGCATTGGAATATAAATGAATCAATAACTTAGCGACGGAAATATAGACTATTATAGCTATATCGCTTGTTAAGTACTCTTTGGCGAGGAATTTTATTTTAATATTCATAACAAAAACTGGAGAAAAACTTTGTCAAATTCAATAAAAAAATTGTGAGATTAGCTTTGAACCAATTTGCCGATAAAAACGTTGCGACTATTGAATTTTCTCCTAATATTAAGACAAGAATTTGAAAGCATATCAACAGGGAGGATTTAGTTAAAATAAAAATCATGGATCAAATTGTATGAAAATAGATTTCCTCGATGGCGAAAAGCTTTATCACGGATTTTCGTCCGGTAAAAATACAGTTTTAAAGAACAAAGCTTATCTAAATAAGATAAACGTATTTCCAGTTGCCGATGGAGACACAGGGACAAATCTTGTATTAACAATGCACTCAGTGGTTGAAGGATGCAAAGCAGAGCCGTCATTTTCAAAAGTCAGCAGCCGAATGGCAGACGCCGCCCTGCTTGGATCTCGAGGAAATTCCGGAATAATATTCGCCCAATTCATACAAGGTTTGAACGATGGCGCAAAAGATAAGAACGAATTAAATCAAAAAGACTTTTCAAGTGCAATTAATCGTGGAGTTGAGTTTGCTTACAAGTCAGTTACAAATCCAGTTGAAGGAACAATTCTAACAGTAATGAAATCTTGGGCGGATGCGATTCATAAACTGCACGAAAAAACTCACGACTTCGTAGAATTAATAAATCATTCCATTGAAACGGCGAAAGCATCGTTAAAAGAAACAACTAAAAAATTGAAAGTTCTTGAAGAAGCAGGCGTTGTAGATGCAGGGGCGCAGGGATTTGTGCATTTCATAGAAGGATTTTCAAGTTTCCTAAAAACTGGAAAAAAAATGGAAGAGATGGAAACAATCCAAATTGACTTAGAAGAATCCAATTCACATAAGTTTGATAACTATAAGAAACTCCAATTTCGTTTTTGTACAGAAGGAATGGTCAAAACAGATAAACTCTCTTCTGATCAACTGAGAAAATTCTTGTCAGATTTTGGAGATTCGCTGATTGTGGCTGGATCAAAGACGGCGGTAAAGTTTCATGTTCACACAAACACTCCATCTGAAATATTTTACAGGCTTATGGATTATGGAACGATTGTTCAATCAAAAGTTGATGATATGCAAAGACAAAACGAAATTCAGTTCAATCGAAATTCTTCAATTGCGCTTGTAGTTGATTCTGCATGTGATCTACCCGCTGAGCTTCTTGATAAATATCAGATTCATCTTGTTCCGATCAATTTTTTATATGGAGAGAGTAATCTTTTAGATAAAACGACCATAACACCGCATCAATTCTATTCATTATTAAAATCTCATAAATTATCCGCAAAGACTTCGCAGCCGTCAGTTAAAGCTTTTGAAAATTTATACTCATTACTGTTCGAACATTACGAATCAATAATTTCTATTCATCTTTCGCAAAACTTGAGCGGAACGTGGAACTCAGCTAAACTCGCTGCGAAAAAATTTCCAGATAAAAAAATTGCCGTAGTTGATACAAAAAACATTTCGACGTCGTTTGGATTAATTGTTCAGCACGTAGCAGAAGAAATTGAGAATAAAAAATCCTTTGACGAAGTTGTTGCAATGGCAGAAAAGATTTCATCAAAGGCAAAAATTTTAGTTAGTGTAAAAACTTTGAAATATATGGTAAGGAGCGGTAGAGTAAGTCCTCTGAAAGGAATGTTTGCAAACATCCTAAATTTAAAACCGGTTGTGTCACTCGATGAAAACGGAGCATCGATATTATCCGGAAAATCTTTTGGCGCCAATGCTAATACAAAAAAAATTACTGAGATGGTTATTGAGAAAATCAAGTCGCACCCGTTAACCAGATATGCAATCGGACACGCTAATAATGCAGACGAAGCCAAAGCTATTGAAGAAAAAATTAGAGCTGCAACCGGCGAATCGGCAAAGTTTCTTCTCGACATTGCACCGGTGATAGGTTTGCATGCAGGAATCGGTGCACTTAGCATTTCATATTTGGAAGGATGAATAAAATAAGAGGTTAAAATGGTATCAGCTCTGCAAATCACCGCAATAATAATTTTTGTATACATGTCGATCTTTTTCCTTATCGCTCAAAGGATTAATAATAATTCGATAGTCGATTATGCTTGGGGTGGAGGATTTATTTTGGTTGCTCTGTTCAATCTGATATTTGCAGCGGAAATTTATGAGCGTCAGATAATTATTACATTACTCATATTGATTTGGGGAATACGATTAATTCTTCACATTTATAGACGGAACAAGGGGAAACCGGAAGACTATCGATATACCGATATGAGAAAACGATGGGGAAAAAAGGTTGTTTGGAAAAGTTTTTTGTACGTTTTTATGCTACAAGGATTCTTGCTTCTTATAATTTCTTGCCCAATAATAATTATAAATGTTTATTCCGAACCTGGATTAACATTCGCGGATATCATTGGTGTTGCTATTTGGCTCTTCGGATTTCTATTTGAATCAATTAGCGATGATCAACTTTGGAAGTTCGTGCGAAATGAGAAGAAAAATAGAGATCAAATAATGACAAAAGGTTTATGGCATTACTCTCGTCATCCAAATTATTTCGGCGAAGCGGTTGTTTGGTGGGGAATATTTATAATTACACTTTCTGCCCCGAATGGAATTTATTCGATTTTCAGCCCGATCTTAATTACATTTTTACTCCTCAAAGTTTCCGGCGTGCCGCTGCTTGAAAAACGTTATGCAGACAATCCGGCATTTCAAGAGTATGCAAAGAAGACTAACAAATTTATTCCGTGGTTTCCTAAATAAATCAGAATTAAGAAACTTGCCTGCTTGCTACAGGATTTTTTATTAGATAAATTTGTAATGAAATTTTGTATGATATTATCCGCCCTTAGTTGATTCACATGTTTGCTATTCAAGTAAATTCATTAACAAAAGTATATAAAAGCTTTTTCACCAGCCGGAATATTACGGCAGTTAAAGATTTAACGCTTTCTGTTGAACAAGGTAAAATATTTGGACTGCTCGGACCGAATGGCGCAGGCAAAACAACTTTGATAAAGGTCCTTTTGAACATTTGCTTTCCGACAAGCGGGAGGGCAACAATTTTCGATACGGATATTTTTGATTATCGAATTAAAAAAAGAATTGGATATTTGCCCGAAAACCATAAGTATCCAAATTATCTTACAGGAGAGCAGGTTCTTAATTATTTTGGGAAACTTTCCGGCATCGATGATAAGATTAAATTGAATGAAAGTATTTCGACGAATTTAGAGCTCGTCGGAATGGCAAAGTGGAGAAAAACTAAAATCAAAAAGTATTCAAAAGGAATGATGCAGCGGCTTGGGCTTGCACAAGCATTGATTAGCGATCCCGATTTGATTTTTTTAGACGAGCCGACAGATGGAGTTGATCCAATCGGGAGAAAAGAAATTAGAGACATTCTCCAAAACTTAAAAGCTCAAGGGAAAACGATTTTTCTAAATTCACATCTGCTTTCGGAAGTTGAAATGATAACCGATAAGGTTGCAATTCTTAACAAAGGTGAGTTAATCAGAGAAGGAAACGTTTCAGATTTAACTCAAAAAGGTATGGAATATCAAATTATACTCGATCCAAATGTCTCTTCTGACAAGTTAGAAGAGTTGAAAAAGTTATCGCATCATTTTAAAAATATATCGTACAAGTTTAATGTTAATGTAGCAAACACAGACGAGCTGAATGAACTTATTGATAAGATAAGAAATTCGGGAGTGATGATCGAATCCTTCTCGGCACAGAAAACCTCGCTCGAGGATTTGTTTATAAACTTAATTAAAGAATCAGATAAGAAAGAATAAGAACTTGCAATTATTGGCGATTATCGGAGATACATTTAGGGAAGCAATTTCAAGAAAGGTTTTTATTTTTTTCTTCGGCATTTCAACGTTTGTGATAATTTTATTTTTCCTCTTCTTTTCACTCTCGTCAGTCGAAGGAATGATAGGAATGATGAATTTATCTGAAGATAAAAATTCGATACGGAGCATTATCATTGGGATACAAGTTTTTATTATCGGTCCGCTTTATGCAGGCGGATTATTCCTCTCTATTTTTTCTGCATCGAGCTTCATTCCAAACATGCTTGAAAAGGGAACAATAGACCTGCTGCTTTCAAAACCAATCTCACGCCTAACTTTATTAATTGGAAAATTCTTAGGCGGGACACTTATCGTATTATTGAACATTGCTTATCTCGTATTTGCTATTTGGCTTATGATAAGTTTGAAATTTGATATTTGGAATTTAGAATTTCTGACAACGATAATTCTAATCACTTACATCTTCATGATATTCTATATACTGATGATGTTTATTGGCATTCTAACACAAAGCTCGATATTTGCAATGATAATTTCTTACTTGGTGTTTTTTATTTTCAGTCCGATATTAGCATATCGCGAAAACATTACAACTTCTCTTATCACATCGTCCGTCGGTAAATTTATTATTAATGTAGTCTATTATATTATTCCACAGACATCTGAGCTTGGCGGAATTACGCTTGATATCGCCGCCGGGGTCGCGGTAATTAATTGGATACCATTAATCACAACTACAATTTGGGGAATTGTTATGTTTGCATCGACGGTTTATATTTTTCAGCGGAAGAATTTTTAATGCGGAGATCGATTTTTATTTTTCTTGGTGCACTGTTGCTGATATCTTCTTGCGGCAGAGAAAATCCTAAGCCGATTGATATTTCCATGAAAGAACGCTTTAAATTTCTGCCGTACGATCCTCAGATTATTATTTATTTTAATTTAATAGAGACTCGGAAAACACCTTTCTGGGAAAATTTCATTGAATCCCAGCTTGAAGAAAAAAGAAAAAATCAACTCGATGAATTTGTCAAGTTGACGGGGCTAAGCTTCGAAAAAGATGTGGACGAACTCATTCTTGCAAACGAATGGAATGAAAGTTCGACAATAATAGTTAATGGGAATGTTTCGCCTGAAAAAATTAAAAATTATTTTGAAAAAAATTCATCCTCCAGCAAGGTAAAAAGTTTAAAGATAAAAATCATCGATAAGCAGACGCTTATCGCAGTAAATAATGAAGAGAGATTCAAGACGCTCGAAAATCTTGAAAAAGAAAAATCGATATTAGACAACGACAGCTATATGTCGATTATCAATTCAACACGATTCAAGAATCAATTCTGGATTGCGACAACGCAAAGTTCTGTTGTCTCTCAATTGATCGAAAAAGGGGCGGCAATCACAAAGAATGAAAAAGTAAGAGAGTTGACCAACTCAATTAGACACATTAATTTGTCAGCAAAATTTAATGATGGCATTGTAATTAATTCTAACTGGCAGTGCAAAGACGAAGCAAGTGCCGTTTTACTGAAAAGTGTGTTGAATGGAATTGTGTCTATGGTTACACTCACTTCTCCCAATGATCAATTTATTAACGAACTTTCTCAAATGGACATCTTCTTGACGGGAAAAAGTGTTGAACTTGAAATGAAAATATCAAAAGAAAATATTAAAGAAATTAGAAACTCAAAATTTAAAGACAGAATTAAACTATTAATAACAAAATGAACATAGAAGAAAAAAAACTTAGATTTGAAGACCTCATCGAAGATATGCCCACACCGGTTTTAGATCCTGATAGAATAGAGACTATCGGGATTATCGGCGGGGGATATATGGGAGTCGGAATCGCACAATCTGCTTCACAGGCTGGAATAGATGTACTGATTGTTGAAAAAGACGATGAAGCCTGCGAAAAAAGCTCTCGAAGTATTAGTGATAATATGGACCGAGAAATAAAACGCTGGGGTATGACTGCCAGCGAAAAAAAAGCAATCCTTCAAAGAATAAAATGGACAACCGAAATTGACGAAATCAAAGAATGTGATATCGTTATTGAAGCGGTAGATGAAGATCTTGAGCTGAAGAAATCAATTTTCAGAAAGATCGATTCAATTTGCCCATCTGAGACGATCTTCGTTTCTAATACATCAACACTTAGTTTGTCCAAAATTGCAGAAGATTCGAATAGATCTGATAGAATAATTGGAATGCATTTTTTAAATCCGGTTCCAAAAATTCCTCTTGTTGAACTTGTTAGAGGTATAAAAACTTCTGACGAAACAACACGAATCACAAAGTCATTTGCCAAAAAACTTGGTAAAACTGCTGTTGAAGTATTTGAATACCCTGGATTTATAACAACGAGAGTTATAGTTCCATTTTTGAATGAAGCAATGCACATTCTCATGGAAGGTTTGGCAACTGCCGATGGTATCGATACAGCAATGAAGCTCGGCTATAATCTTCCAATCGGGCCGCTTGAGCTTGCAGACAATATGGGACTCGACGAAATTCTCGCCTGGATGGAAACCCTTTGGCATGAACTCGGCGAACCAAGATATCGGCCATGTCCATTACTCAGAAAATATGTCCGCGAAGGAAAGCTCGGAAAAAAATCTGGAGAAGGATTTTTCAAGTACGATGAACATGGAAGAAAATTATCATAATAACGGAATAATAAAAGTTTGAGTGAATCATAATGAAAGTATTAGTTTTAAATTGCGGCAGTTCTTCAATTAAATATCAGTTTATTGATGTCGAAGAGAAACTTGTGCTTGCAAAAGGCGCGATTGAAAGAATTGGAACATCATCGGCGATTTTAACACACAGCAGACACGATGGAGACAGTATTAAGATCACAGGAGAAATATTGGATCACAACATTGCAATCGAATATGTTCTGGCTGTGCTGTTAAGTAAAAATCATGGAGTTATTAAAGACAAAAACGAAATAGAAGCCGTTGGACATAGAGTAGTTCATGGAGGTGAAGATTTCGCAGAATCAGTATTAATCACGAATACGGTAATAAAAACTATTCAAGACAATTTTGAATTAGCTCCTCTTCACAATCCGCCGAACTTAAAAGGAATAATCGCATGTCAAAATCACTTGCCTGGCATTCCGCAATGCGGAGTTTTTGATACAGCATTCCACCAGCAAATGCCGCCCAAAGCTTTTTTGTATGGAATTCCATATCAACTTTATAAAGCTCATAAAATAAGACGCTACGGATTTCACGGAACGTCGCATCTTTATGTGACACAAAGAACTGCAGAATTTTTGGAAAAATCCGCTGAATCATTGAAAATTATTACATGTCATCTTGGCAACGGATGCAGTATGGCGGCTATTGATAAGGGAGTGTCAATTGATACTACAATGGGCTTCACACCAATCGAAGGCCTTCTGATGGGAACACGAAGCGGAGATATCGACGCATCTATCCCATTGCATATAATGGCGAAAGAGGGATTAACCCTTGCAGAAATCACAACGATGTTGAACAAGCATAGCGGACTTATAGGTATTTCCGGCGTTTCGAATGACATGAGAGAATTAATAAAATCTGTGAACGAAGGAAATATTCGCGCAAAACATGCATTTGAAATATTCTGCTACAGAATAAAAAAATATATAGGTGGATACATTGCCGCACTTGGCGGAGTGGATGCAATTGTTTTCACTGGCGGAATCGGTGAAAATAGCAGTGAAGTAAGAAAAGAAATTTTAACAGGCATGGAATACTTTGGAATTGAATTAGATGAAACAAAAAATCTTAATACAAATGGAGAGCGCGAAATAAGCTCACCCGGCTCAAAAGTTAAGGCACTTGTAATTCCCACTAATGAAGAGCTTATAATTGCACTTGATACTGCAAAAATAGTCTCGGAAATTAAAGAGCAGATGAATTAGAAAAGAATTTTATTATGACGTTGAATGATTTCTTATTTGCATTTATTCCGCTGTTTGTTGCGATTGATATTGTAGGTACGCTTCCTATCTTCATTGGTTTAACAGAGGAGTTCGATAAACGAGAAAGAAAAAAATTGATCTATCAAGCGATTGCGACAGCATTTGTGCTTGCGACAGTTTTCTTGGTCTCTGGAATGGTAATTCTTGATTTCATGGGAATTACAATGAACGATTTTCGTATAGGCGGCGGTTTGGTATTATTGATTCTTGCAATTCAAGAATTACTTTTCTCTGGAGAAGATACGAGACGTAAACCCTCGGGAAGTATTGGAATTGTTCCGCTTGGCATTCCTCTGGTGATGGGACCTGCAGCATTGACCACAATTTTAGTTTTAGTAAGCAGCAGCGGATTTCTGGCAACAATTCTTTCAATGATAGCAAACCTATTAATCGCCTTGTTCGTCCTTTACTATTCCCAAAAAATTGTTCGAATAATTGGAGTTTCAGGAACAAAAGCTTTTGCGAAAGTTGCCGCTTTGTTTCTCGCTGCTATAGCAATAATGATGATTAGGGTTGGAATCGTTGACATTATTAAAAATACATAATCAGTTTTAAGGTGCGTTAAAACTGCCAAAGGTTAACTTCCGCGGGAAGTATTAAATGATGATGAAGAGATTCACATCGACAATTGAATAAGTAAGTTTTCAATTACTAAAGGAAACCGCAATGAATTTAGGACTACAAAATAAAACTGCTCTTGTAACTGCCGCAAGTAAAGGGATCGGAAAAGCTTGTGCGGCTTCTTTGATTCAAGAAGGATGTAAGGTTATGATCTCTTCTTCAAATAAAGATAACTTAATCTCTGCTTCTAAAGAAATTAGCGAGCAATATAATACGGAAGTTTTTTGGCATGAATGCAACGTTAAGATTGGTCAGGAAATAAAAGAGACAGTCAACGAAGCGATTAATACGTTAGGACGAATTGATATTTTAATTAACAATTGCGGGGGTCCTGTCTCGGGCTCTATCGAATCATTTTCTGATGACGATTGGACAAGCGCGTTCGATGAAGTATTAATGTCGGTCGTAAGATTTTCACGTGAAGTCAGCGAAGTAATGAAGCAAAATAAGTTTGGCAGAATAGTTAACATTACTTCCATTTCAGTAAAGCAGCCAATACAAAGATTAGTCTTGTCAAATTCATTCAGAAGCGGCGTTACCGCTTATGCAAAAACACTTTCAACCGAACTTGCCCCGTTCAATATAACAATAAACAATATTGCACCGGGCTATACCCTTACAAATCGGATTTATGATTTAGCAGTTGAACAATCTAAATCTCAAAATACATCCTATGAAGAAGTTTTAAAAAACTTTACTAAAGATATTCCAATGGGAAGGATGGCAAAACCTGAGGAGATCGGCAATCTCGCAGCGTTTCTTTGTTCGGATAGAACTGCATACATCACGGGTCAAACTATTGCAGTGGATGGTGGGTATATTAAAAGTCTGATGTAATCCGCTATTTTGAAAAATTTAAGACTCTACTCAAATTAGAGGTTTTTACTTTTTAGATATAAGAAGGAAACTGTATGAATCCGCGAAGTAGTGGTAAAAAAGAATCAAAGAGTTAAAGATTCATTAATCAAAATATAGACGCGCTTGGTTTTTCAAAATATTAATCTTCATCAAAGATCTCTTTAAGAAAACGTTTCTCATCCAAATTTTTTTGCCAGTCTCGATGTCTCTTAACAGATTCTTTCCGTATTTGATTTGTGATAGATAGAAATCGACTTGTTTCAACCGGGCCCAATTCTTCAAGTAGAATTTTAATTGCTTTACGTAATAATTTATTTTCGTCTATGTATGTACTTTCACTCATTTTCTTAACTCCTTTGCACAAAATTCGACCGGATTCATAATTTGAATATTTATACAATACTTTTTTGCTTGTTTATAAAATTTATTATCGCATGTAATTAATATATCTGAATATTGTTCAGCAAATGTCAGATGAGCTGAGTCGGCTACGCCAATATTTTTTACCATTAGCTCTTCTGTACGTTTTTTCGCCAAGACAAAATCAAAACTTATTTTTTTTGAGTATCTTTCTAATAAATACATTAATTGAAACTTTTATTGACTGTCTTAAATTGCAGAAATTTCGTTCCAATGAATTGGAGAAGAAATTAGTTCAAAAGATCGATTGTAAATTTTGTCAAGAATATAATAGACGGCGTCTGTTTCTAATTTAATTTTCATGTCATTCTGATTGTCAAATGGCCGACATAAAGTACAAACATCTAAATAAAGTTTTAACAAGCTATATTCATCTTATTATCGTTCAATCATAAGAACAGAACAATGGAAAAACAAACATTCGCAATGAATCTCCATTATTTGAGAATTGTATTGAATTACTTAGTTTACTTAAAGGAAATTCATTAGTTTTTTCATTGAACAAAAACAAATTTCTTTCGTACAAGATTTTAATTTTTATGCAAATCCAAATTATATTAATAATTACATCAAGTGCATTATTTTTATCTAATTGCAGCCGCGAAAGTGCATCAGAACAAATAAAAAATTTATCTTTCTCCGACTCATTAAATGGAAATACTTGTCTGGTAGATTCTTCCGTTAAGACAAACTCAATTGAAAGGAATTCGAGCACGATGAAATATGAGATAAATAAATCCGAACAGGAATGGAAAGAACTGCTTACCGAAGAGCAATTCAACATCACGAGAAAAAAAGGAACGGAAAGACCATTCACCGGAAAATACTATAAGCATAATGAAACTGGAACTTACCTGTGCGTCGGCTGTGGCAGTGAGCTCTTTAAATCAAATACGAAATATGAATCGGGTTCCGGCTGGCCAAGTTTTTGGCAGTCAATCGATAAAGAAAAAGTTCATTTTGAAACTGATGAAAGTTTTGGAATGACAAGAATCGAAGTTATGTGCAGCAAGTGCGGTTCTCATCTCGGACATGTTTTTGATGATGGGCCCGCACCAACAGGAAAACGATACTGCATTAATTCAGCATCGTTAAATTTTAAGAAAGAGGAAAAGTAATTGCGCCTAAGTATTAGCTCAGTACTGATCGCAGCATCCTTTTTGATTTTATTTGCTGGTCAAGCACAACCGCAGAACAATAATATACCAGAAATTATTGCACATCGTGGAGCTTGTTCAAACGCACCGGAAAATACTTTAGCCGCAATGAAGGCAGCAATCGACCTTGGGGTGAAATTTATTGAAATAGACATTCGAATGACCAAAGATGGAGAGTTAATTTCAATTCACGATGAATCTGTCAGCAGAACAACAAATGGCAAGGGAGCTGTTAATGAACACTCTTTGTCAGAGATTAAAATTCTTGATGCCGGAAGCTGGTTTCATGAAAGTTTTAAAAACGAGAGAATTCCAACGTTAAACGAAGTGCTGGACATTATAGATTCGAATACAACCTTGATCATCGAGATAAAAGAAGATTCAAGAAATATGTCGAGAATGATTGGTAATATCATTCGCATTGTTAAAAATAACCCATCTCACAAAAAAATTATTTTAAAATCATTTGACACAAGAATACTTGAACGAATTCGCAAGCACTTGCCAGAAGTGCCGCTGATATACGTTTATGGGATCAGAATTCCATTTTTAAATTTTTCTATCGGATCAAGAGTTTCGTTTCAGGATCTCTTTTCACTGAACGTGAATTATCTTCAGCCTCATTCATTGCTTCTTTCGGAAGATTTTGTCAAGGAAGCTCAGACTAATGGCTATAAAATTATCGCTTGGGACGTGGATGGAGAAAATAAAATGAAAAGGATGATCGACATTGGTGTTGATGCAATTGAGACGGATTATCCTGAGCGGCTGCAAAAAATTCTAAAAAGCAAGTACAAATAAACAGTTTTCTACCCAAATTTTACCTAAAAAATTTAAAACCTTTTCATTAGTATTGCATCTAATTTTATAAAATTTAAATGATATTAATGCCCGAAGATATTAAGCAGACTTCCACTTCTGAACTTCAGATAAAATGGCAGGATGGACATGAAAGCAGATACGAATTGAATAACCTTAGACGTGAGTGTCCGTGCGCAAATTGCAAAGGAGAAGTGATCTTGTGGAAATCTTATGCACCAACAAAAAAAAATAACGAAACACCAGATATGTTTATCTTAAAGTCCATTCAAATGGTCGGAAGCTATGCCTTACAGATTGGCTGGAAAGATGGACACAACACAGGACTTTACACATGGGAAAATCTTCGCAGTTTATGTCAATGTGATGAATGTACAGATAATGAACCGTCTAATTGAAGAAGGATTCGAGTAGTAAATGTTAAAATTCACTTAGATGAACTTAAGAATTTAAAGGAAACAATTTATGAGTGACGCACATTTTTATGAAGTTAATGTCAAATGGAATTCGGCAAGAAAGGGAACGCTCTCTTCACCGGCATTGAGCGAGATCGAAGTTGCAACTCCGCCTCAATTTCCCGGCGGGCATGAAGGAATTTGGAGTCCCGAACATTTGTTCGTTGCATCATCAGCGATTTGTTTGATGACAACGTTTCTTGCAATCGCGGATTTATCTAAACTTGAATTTGAATCTTATGACAGCAAAGCAGCAGGTAAGCTTGAAAAAATCGATGGTAAGTTTATGATAAGCGAAATCGTGCTTGAACCAAAAATAAAAATCGGGAACGAGAAAGACATGGAACGTGCAGAAAGAATCATTCACAAAGCAGAAGCAAATTGTTTAATCTCTAACTCGATGAAGACAAAAATCACATTAAATCCATCAATAAGTTTTTAACCGATTAAGGAGGAAAATAAATGCCAGTATTTGAATATCGATGTACAGAATGCAATTCAAAGTACGAAATACTTCATCTTGGACAGGAAAAAGCTGAAGATATATTTTGTCCAAGTTGCAATTCAAAAAATCATAAAAAACTTTTATCTGCATTCAGCCCGTCTATGGGGAGCTCTTCAGGATTTAGCGGAGATGCATGTTCAACCGGTGCCTGCGATGTGCCTTCATACGGCGGATGTGCTTCTGGAATGTGCGGATTGAATTAAAACTAAATTAACACAAAATATATTAGTGCAATATGAACTTGAAAAAAAATTTATTTGTTTTGTTCACATTCTTTATAACAATTAACGGATGTGCACAAAGCGAAAGTGAAATTTCTGTGAGAGACTTAAAAGAAAAAATAAAAGCAGATACGAACCTTGTAATACTCGATGTAAGGACTCCGCAGGAACTTGAAGGCGAGCTCGGTAAAATTGACGGCGTGATAAATATTCCTGTTCAAGAATTGGAATCACGTATTCACGCACTTGATCAATATAAAGAAAAAGAAATTGCAGTGATATGTAGAAGCGGGAATCGTTCCGGTCGCGCAGTCAGAATTTTACAGCCGCTTGGATTTAATGCATACAATGTTCTCGGCGGGATGATTCAGTGGAGGAAAGAATTTAATAAGAATACAGAATAGTCCTTTATTTATTTGTTTAAATCCGTTTAATTCGTGTCATTCGTGTTCTATAGAATTATTGATGACATAGATTCAGAGACTAAATAATTCTCTCAATATCTGCACGAACTCTTTTTCTAATTCTTTCCCGCGGTCTTTAGCATACCACAAATGTAGCTTCTCAATATAATCAACTTTTGATAATCCCCTGGATTTCAGTTCGTTTACAAGCTCTTCTGCTTTTTTGGGTCTTGCACCCCATTTAAACAGTTCATTTCCATTTTCATTAAAAGCAATAAGTTTCGGAATGCTTCGAGTTCCTTCAGTTAAGTACAAATCCATAATCTCAAGATTTTCATCACGTAAAATGATTCTTAAATCAATTTTCGGATTAATCTCGGCGAACTTTGCTATGTGTGGAAGATTCTGGGCTGAATCGCCGCACCAAGTTTCAGTTAAAACCATCCAAAGCTGAGGAGATTTGATTTTGTTGACTAAGTTTATAAGTTCATCAGAGACTTCGTAAGTCTTTTGAATTCTTCTGCTGCGCGCGAGATTTAGCTTAAGCTTATCGTATTCGAGTCGCTCTTCGTAGCTTAATGATTTATAATTCGTCGATTCAAGTTTCTGTTCTACAGATGAAATATATTCGACGTACGTCATTCCATTGTGAGGAATTCTTTTCTCAAAAAAGTTTAGCATTGTTCACTTTCATTTTAGATATTTGATGTAGTAAAATAAAATTCGTTTCAGAAATTGTGAACAAACGTTTTTAATGATAAAGGATTCTAAAATGAAGCATTTCCTCGATGAGATGAAAAAATTTATTGAGTCAACCGCAGATCGCTTATTAGATATGGCGGATTCAGAAGTCCATAAAAAAAGAGATGATTCGTACTGGTCTACGGCTGAAATTCTTGGGCACCTGATCGATTCAGCGTGCAATAATCATAGGAGATTTGTACTTGCTCAATTCAAAAGTGATTTAGTTTTCGATGGATACGACCAAGATAAATGGACGGCAGTACAAAATTATATCGGAGAAGATTGGCAAACCCTTGTTTTGCTTTGGAAGAATTATAATTTTCATATAATACATCTTTGCGGACAGATTCCGGAAAATCTTCTAGAAAAGAAGCGGTTATCTCACAATCTCAATCAAATTGCATGGAAAAAGATTGATAAGAGTTCGTCGGTAACACTTGAGTATTTTATAAAAGACTATTTCGGACATCTGAAGCATCATATCGAACAATTGTTTTCAATTTCTTCATAGATTGAAAAGCTTTTTAGTTTCAACAATTCATATGTTTTAAAAAAGATAATTCTCAAAATAGAAGTTTTTATCACCGTAAGTAAATAAAGATTAATAGGGGTATGAAAAGGATTCATGTTTTTACAATAACTGCATTTGCTGCTGTCACCGACCGGTCAGTGACAGCAATTAACTTGAGTTTCTTGGCAGGCTTACATGACGGTTTTTTATACCCAAAAGATTAATATTGCTTACCCCAAAATCGAAATAAAATATTTTGTATTTTTGTAACGCAAAGTAGATAACCTCATCTCAAGACCGATGAACTACTTATTAACTGATTTGATATAAAAGAGAGAGAAATTATGGCACTTGTAAATTCAAAAAAAGGTGTAATTGGAATTTTAACCGGAGGAGGAGACGTTCCTGGGTTAAATCCTGCAATTCGTGCGGTGACAATTCGTGCAATTCGCGAAGGTTACCAAGTCGTTGGAATACGGCGCGGCTGGGCAGGGCTTGTGGAAATGATTCGAGATGAAAAAGCTGATAATCACGAATGCTATCAAGTCTTGACAGAAGATATTGTAAATCGTGCAGGACGAACCGGCGGAACGTTTTTACACTCATCACGCACAAGACCAAGTCATGTAAAGAAAAATGATGTTCCTGATCATTTGAAGGATAAATACAATAATAAAATAAATGACCTCACGCTGGAGGTTTTAAAAAATCTTGATTTCCTCGGAATTAATCATTTAATACCAATTGGCGGTGACGATACTTTGAGCTATGGAGTTAGACTTTATCAAGAAGGTGTTAAAGTAATTGCAATTCCCAAGACAATGGACAACGATGTTCCCGGCACCGATTACTGTATTGGATTCAGCACTTGCGTAACGAGAACAATTGCAATGACAAATGCACTTCGTACATCGGCTGGCTCTCATGAACGTTTTATGGTGCTTGAAGTTTTCGGAAGATATGCAGGATTCACCGCAGTTATTCCGACGATGGCAGGTTCCGCGAACAGATGCGTAATTCCTGAATACAAATTCAATATTGAATTACTAACAGAGCTTTTAACCCAGGATAGGTTTAAAAATCCAAGCAGATATTCTGTTCTTTTAGTTTCCGAAGGTGCTATGTTCGAGGGGGGCGAAATGATCTTTCAAAGCCGAACTACTGATGCTTATGGGCATGCAAAGCTTGGTGGAATTGGAGATTTAGTCAGCGAAGAATTGAAAAAACTTTCTCCTAAATTCAACAACGGAAGAAGAATAGATATAATTAATCAAAAGCTTGGCTACTTAGTCCGCTGCGGCGATCCAGATGCGATTGATTCGATCGTGCCAATGGCTTATGGAAATCTTGCTCTTGATCTTGTCCTTCAAGGAATTCATGGTCGGCTCGTTGTGCTGAAAAATGGAAGATACGATAACGTTCCGCTTGATATAATCACAAGCACAAAAAAAATTGTAAACGTAGAAAAGTTTTATAACACAGAACGTCTAAGACCATTTTATAAAAGCTTCGAAATGAAACCACTCTTTATAATGACAAGCGAGTTGAGTTAAGACCATTAAGAATTTAATAAGGATTTCATTTTCTTATATCAGCGAGTTATGATTTGAGAGGATGAAATCTTTTTTTATTTTAAAGCCAGGAGAATTAAATGAATTCGCAGATAATTGAATTGGTTGAGCGTTTTGATAGGAATATCGAATCTTACAAATCCGGTCAATACAACGAGACTCAAGTTAGAAGGGAATTCATTGATCCATTCTTCGAAGCTCTCGGCTGGGATGTTTCGAATAAAGCCGGCTATGCCGAAGCTTATAAAGATGTTGTTCATGAATATTCACAGAAAACTGCAGACACTACAGAAGCTCCCGACTATCTGTTTCGTATTGGCGGTACAAGAAAATTTTTTGTAGAAGCAAAGAAGCCAAGCGTTAAACTTGCTGATGAAACTTATCCAGCTTATCAACTAAGACGATATGCATGGACGGCAAAGCTTCCTCTCAGCATCTTAACTGACTTCGAAGAGTTAGCTGTTTACGACTGTCGAATCAAACCAAATAAAAACGATAAGCCGTCTGTTGCGCGGGTGAACTATTACACATATAAAAATTATATCGAAAAGTGGGAAGAGATTACCTCAGTATTTTCAAAAGATTCAATTCTAAAAGGTTCTTTCGATAAATATGCTGAGATCAACAAAGCTAAAAGAGGAACTGCTGAAGTTGACGACGCATTCTTAAAAGAAATTGAGCATTGGCGTGAAATTCTTGCGAAGAACATCGCAATCCGAAATCCAAAACTTACAAACCGAGAACTTAATTATGCAGTTCAAAAAACTATCGATAGAATAATCTTCCTCCGCATTTGTGAAGATAGAGGGATTGAGGAATACGGTCAACTAATGTCTTTTCAAAATGGGGTTAACGTTTATGCACGACTGATGCAAATCTTCAATCGTGCCGATGAAAAGTATAACAGTGGACTTTTTCATTTTGAAGAAGAGAAAGGAATAAATGAACCTCCGGATTCAATTACTCCCAATCTTAAAATTGACGATAAAGTTCTTAAAGACATTATTAAGAATTTATATTATCCAGAAAGTCCTTATGAATTCTCTGTTCTGCCGGCTGATATTCTTGGTCACGTATATGAGCAATTTCTCGGGAAAGTAATTCGACTTACTCCATCGCATCAAGCAAAAATCGATGAAAAGCCTGAAGTAAAAAAAGCCGGCGGCGTTTATTACACACCGACTTACATCGTGGATTACATTGTTAAAAATACTGTTGGAAAACTTATAGAAGATAAAACACCTAATCAAGTTGCGAAGTTAAGAATACTCGATCCGGCATGTGGAAGCGGATCGTTTCTTCTTGGTGCATATCAATTTCTGTTAGATTGGCATTTCAATTATTATGTAGAGCGAATTTCCAATTCGCTTAATAATAAAAAGATAAAGGATTCTCCAATTTATCAAGCACACAATGGCGGATGGAAACTTACAACTGTAGAACGAAAACGAATTTTACTCAACAATATTTACGGAGTAGATATTGACCCTCAAGCAGTAGAAGTAACAAAGCTCTCGCTTCTCTTAAAAGTTTTGGAAGGTGAAACAGACGAAACACTTGCATCTCAAATGAGATTTTTTCACGAACGAGCTTTGCCAGATTTGTCTAACAATATCAAATGCGGAAATTCATTGATAGGTCCGGATTTTTATGAGCAGACACAATTACTATTTGTTGATGACGAAGAACGAATACGGATAAATGTATTTGATTGGAGTACTGAATTTAAGAACATTATGCAGGAGGGTGGATTTGATTGCGTGATTGGAAATCCGCCGTATGTTTTTGGAGGTAATTTTGGTATTAGCGAACTAGAGAAAAGTTATTTTAATAAAAAGTATGAGTCTGGTACAGGGAAAATTAATTTGTTTACATTATTAATAGAAAAATCAATGAAATTGCTAAGACCAAAAGGGTTAGTGTCCTTTATTATTCCCAATACGTTTTTAAGAGTAACCTCTTATTCAAATTCGAGAGAATTTATTGTAGTGAATTCAGCTATTAAAGAGATTGCAGATTTAGGAAGTGGCGTTTTCAAAAGAGTCACAACAAGCTCCATAATTCTAAAATTAGAGAAAAATAATCTAGTAGAAAATAATATTATCCAAATAAAAGAAGGCATAGAGAAAGTAACCAATACAATTAGACAATCAGAATTAACCGCACCAAGTTTTATTATAAGTACAAAAAGTTCTTATTTAGACAATTCAATTTTAGGAAAACTTGAACAAAATAGCCTTCTTCTTGGTAATATCTGTAAAGAATTAATATTTGGTGTGGTAATCACAAAAAATCGAAGTGATGTGGTTTTTAATAAATTCAGAAAAGGATTAAAACCCTTTCTTGAGGGAAAGGATATTTCTCGTTATTATATAACACAAGTTGAAAAATACTTACTCTACGAACCTCAACTTCTACATCGTCCAAGGACTCCTGAAATATTTGAATCAAAGGAGAAGCTTCTAATTCAAAGGATAACAGGAGGAAAGAGACCATTAAATGTTGCATATGATAATCAACAATTTTACAATAAAGAATCTATTAATAATCTTATATTAAATCATAATACAGAATATAATATCAAATACGTCCTTGCATTGCTAAATTCAACTCTTATCAATTGGTACTATTTAAAGAAATTTACAAATGAATCTAAACTGACAGTCAATCTTTCAAAAGAATATTTATCCCAAATTCCTATTCAGGGAATAAATTTTCAAGTTGCCATCAATGCTAGCAAACATGATAAACTTATTTCGCTTGCTGATTTTATGATAAATGCAAAAAAGAATGTTGACGTTGTGTCAACTCCTGACGAAAAGGAATGCCTTAAACGGCAAATAGAAACAACCGATAAGCTCATAGACAAACTTGTCTATGAGCTTTATGGTTTAACGGAGGAGGAGATAAAAATTGTAGAGGAGAGTGTTAAATGAAAGCAAGAACGTTAAAAGATTCCATCCCGACATGTCGGGATGGAATCTTTTCTTCTGCTGACGATTGAATCTTTTTCGAACAAGTTTTGCAGAAATCCTTTGGCTTTATATCAATCTCATCTATGTTCGAAGAGGAGTGCATCACACAGTTCCAATCGCGGCAATGACGCAGACCAAAAGTATGTCCGAGTTCGTGAAAGATTTCTTTTTCGAGTCTATCTAATAATATGTGATCGTCGGTTGGCAGACCATAAAACTCTTGGTGCAATCTGCAAGTGCTCACAACAGCTGCAGTTCCGCTTAGCTGCGCTTCACCGAAAACGAAAGTTAATACCGGGACGTAAAGATCGTGATCGGTTACCAAAAGAATTTTGTCAAACTTTTCGTTGTATGAATGGAGTATTTTTTCGAGGATTTTCGTGGAGTAATATTGGTTCCTCGCAGGGGAGAAAAAATCTATAGCATTGAAATCAGAATTTAATAATTCCCATTCATGAGGAAAAATTCTTCTTAAATTGTCAACTATGCGAGATAACGCAGATCGATTTGCAAAATTGAGTAGAACGACGGCTGCTTTTAGTTTCATTACTCTTTTCTGAGTTCATACTTTTTAATCTTATTATAAAGAGTAACTCGGTCTATCTCAAGCGCGGCTGCTGCTCTTGTTACATTCCAATCATGCTTGAACAAAACTTTTTTTATGTGAAGTCTTTCAAGTTCAGAAAGAGAATCGGACATTCCTTTTGTGTTTTCAATTTTGAACGGGAGATTGTCTGCTTGGATTTCGGAGAATGTACCAACCACCATTGCCCGTTCGATTGCGTTTTCGAGTTCTCGGACATTACCAGACCAATTGTAATTCAGCAGAATTTCCATTGCATCTTTAGAAATGTCCTTTATCGGTTTGTTCATTAAACGTGAGAACTTATTTATAAAAAACTTTGCAAGAACAGGAATATCCGAACGTCTTTCTCTTAACGGCGGAACATAAATAGCGAAAACGTTCAATCTGTAGTAAAGATCTTCTCTGAAATTTCCCTCTTCAACGAGCTTTTCAAGAGGTTCATTTGTTGCTGAGATCAATCTAAAATTTACTTTCACTAGCTCGTTTCCACCTACCCGGTGGAATTGCTTAGATTCGATAACACGCAAAAGTTCAACCTGCATTTTTGGCGAGAGACTTCCGACTTCGTCTAAGAAAAGAGTCCCGCCATCTGCCATTTCAATTTTGCCCTTTCTTTTGTATTGGGCCCCAGTGAAAGCACCTTTTTCGTGTCCGAACAGTTCGCTTTCTAAAAGACTTTCGGCGAATGCACCGCAATTGACAGGAATAATCGGATAGTATTTTCTAGTAGAATTTATATGAATGGCTCGAGCAATCAATTCTTTGCCCGTTCCGCTTTCTCCGCGTATCATAACGGTTGTATCCTGCGGTGCAACAATTTGAATCAGCTCAAAAACTTTTTTCATTTCAGGACTTTCGCCCACAAGGTCTTCTAGATGCAGCATTTCGTCGATTCGAGATTTAAGAGCTATGTTTTCGCGTTTTAAGTTTTTGTGTTTAATAGCTTTTTCTATTAAATGAGAAAGCTCATCCGGATCAATCGGTTTTGTGACATAATCGAAAGCTCCATTTTTCAATGCTTGAACTGCCGTGGGGACAGAAGCATAAGCGGTAATAATAATAACCACACATTCTGGATCGACAACTTTAACTTTTTCAAGAAGCTCCAATCCGCTCATCTTCGGCATTTTGATATCTACCAGCATAATATCCCATTTATCAGGCTGAAGCATTTCGAGAACGTTAAACGCGTCTTCAGATACGTCAACTTTATATCCATCCTCTTCAAACCAATGTTTAAGCGATTCACGTACGACTTGTTCATCGTCTACAATTAAAATTTTTATTTCGTTGTTCATTTTAACCTCGACTAAGCTGATTCGGTAATTTTTTCAATTGGAAGTATAATCTGCATTTTAGTTCCTTCGCCAACTCGACTATCGACGTTGATTTTTCCTCGATGCTGTTCAACAATTCCGTACACAACCGAAAGTCCCAAACCCGTCCCCTTGCCGCTGTTTTTTGTAGTGAAAAATGGATCGAAAATTTTATCAAGATGTTCTTGAGGTATTCCGCATCCTGTATCTGCGATCTCAATCGTGACTTTGGTTTTATCAGGGATTATATCAACGCTTAAATTTCCGCCATTCGGCATTGATTCTACTGCATTAATCAAAATTGCAATAATTGCTTGGTGAAGCTGATTTTTGTCGCAATCGATTACGTACGATTTGTATAAGAATTTTTTGATCAAATTGATGTTATTGATCTTAAAATGATGAGAAACCAGTAGTATGCTTCTCTCAATGATATTCACAAGGTCATTTTTTTCAATAACGTTCTCCGATACTTTTGAAAATAAAAGAAGATTCTTAACAATGTTGCCGCATCTTTCAGATTCCGATGAAATGATCTCCAGGAACGGAACAACCTTATCAATTTCAACGTCCTCTCGGCGATTCTTCAGTTTCTTAATTACAAGCTTGCTGTATGTCAGAATTCCTTCTAAGGGATTATTTATCTCATGTGCAACCGTTGCCGAAAGTTTTCCTAAAGAAGCGATTTTTTCAATTTGAACAATATGCTCATATATTTCTTTTAGCTGATTTGTTTTTTCCTGCACTTTAAGATTTAGTGTTTCGTTCCAGTCTTTGATCTCGTTGTAAGCTTTGTTCAAGTTTTTAGACATTTCATTGAAATCAAGTGCGAGCTCCCCAAGTTCGTCTTTAGTTTTAATATCAAGAGTGTAGTCGAGATTCCCATTGCTGATAGCTTTTGCCCCTTTTATTAATTCGTTCACTCGCGTGTGAACCATCATCCAAATAAAGATTCCGGAAAAAATCGCAGTAAGAAATGTAATGATAATTGAAGAGATGATTAAGCCTCTTCTATTGATAGCAATCTGTTCGTCAATTGTAGCGAGCGACATTTGTACATCAAGAATACCGAGGATTTCAACATTAGCTGGATGAATATGACAAGGAGCATCCGAACATTCGGCTTCGTTCCTAATTGGATTTATTAAGCCAAGGATTCTCGACCCGGTTTCACTTTTAAAAATTCGAATTCGTTCTTTGTCGGTAAGATCGGATCGCGGCTGGGTAAAAAAATGACATGGATTGCAAGAGACAGAATTTAGATCGGCAGTAGTGAACAATTCTGGCTGCCTAGTTGAGAAAATAATCTCGCCGCGTTTATTATAGATTCGAATTGCATCTACTCCGGGCTCATCGCCGATGGTTTTAATAATTTGATGCACATCCTCGCGTCTGTTCAACAACATTCCGTATCGAGTAGAACGCTTAATGATGTCTCCGTTTCGGATTGTGCTCATCATAGCGAGGTCCATGACTTGCGATTCCTGTCGATTTATAGAGTAATAAGTATCGATTGTAAAAACAATCAGAAGGACGATTATAAGACTTATAAATAATCGGAAAGCAAGTGTCCTGTGAAGTGTGAGCCGGCTCCGCATTGTAAAAACCTTCTTTCTTATTACAAAGTTACCCAGGTTTCTAACTAATAGCAACGTGAAGATTAGAGATAAAAAAATCGGATTCCAAAACCCCTGCACATATCCTCTCTACAATTGGAATCCGATGATATTTTATCTAAAAAATATTAGTGTTTAATTTTTTCCCAATCTTTTTTGTAATTGAATCCAGCAAAAGTCGGACTTTCAGAATTGTGACATTTCTTGCAAATCTTTTCTTCGCCCGAGCCAATTATTAAACCTTTTTTGATTCCATCTTCTTTCTTTTCTTTGCCGTGCGAAGATTTATAAGCCGAGCCTGGTCCGTGACAAGCTTCGCAAGTAACTCCATCTTCTTTTTTGTTTGAAGCAAGCTGCCGATCTTTTTCAAAGTAACCCGTTGCATGACATTTTAAACATTCATCCGCTTCTGTTGGAGGATTTTTCAACCCTTTCTTTTTAGCGAGTTCTTTTGACTTTTCATTTTCTAGAGTTTTATAAGCTTCTGCATGTTTTGTCTTTAGCCACTTATCGTAAATCATATTTCCTTTTTGGCCTTTATGGCATGCGGAACAAATTTTAACGCCAGTGAATTTGTTATCTTGTGCTAGCGAATTGGCTGCGGTCCCAATTAAAATGCAAAATAGAATAATCAAAGATAACGGGAGTAGTTTTTTCATAATATTTTCCTTAACTATTTTTTATTGAAGATAAGTTTTAGTAATTGAACATATTTTTTATTGCTAAGATGATCGTTTAAGTCCATCAAGAGTTCTCCGCCATCGAACATAGTTACACCCAACGCCGGATTCGAGATGAGTTTTTTAGAGAAAGCTTTAATAGTCAATAAATCTTGAGCGAGAAGATCTTTGAATCGCATTCCATTAGAAAAATCTATCGAATTTATTTTATCTGCAACGGTAATCTTCAAGAGCCAAACGCTATAAATGTCATCATAGAAAAATTTATTTGGATTGAGGAGCAAATCGGAATTGAATTCGAGAATTTCGCAATTTACCGGAGATGGAATAGATACGATCCCCCATTTTCCAATCACCCAAATTATCGGCTCTCCTTTTGTGATTTGACTGCCGACAAAAGGAAATTGAAAAGTGCTGATTCGTTTTATTAAGCTTTGAGCCAAATGGTCGATTCCGACATAAAAGGCTGCTTCTTCGATCTTTTTAATCCATACGTGGTTATTTGAAATTAACAAGTCAGATGGGACAACTCTTTTTGTGTCGAATTTCTTAAGAAGAATATTTTCTTCCTGTGCGTCCTTCGCAATTTGGAATTTATGTAAACCGCTTTGATCATGAATTGCTTGATCAAATGGACAATTCTCGCAGTCAAAATCGCGGTCGCAGATTTTGTAATCAACAAAACCGGATTCCATGTATATGCATTTGATTGACTTTGAGTTGGTCATAAAATAAATCTATTCCGTCATAAAAAATTCTTGTACTAAAGAATCCCAATTGTCTGGCGACATAATTTTCGCAAATCCGGAAATCGGCAAGCCGCCATCCTGCATCACCAATCCGAACTCGTTTGCTTCGGACATTTTTTCTTGAAGCATATCAATAGTGTTTTCACCCCAAGCGAGAGCGACTTTACCTGTAAGCAGATTCTTAAATTCAGATTTTGGCTTTTCAGGTTGAATTTTCATGATCCATCCATTTGTGTATGGTTCGTCGTTGAGCAGCCCTGGATTCTTAATAACGTCGCTGTTTAATTCAACAACTTTACCGCTTATCGGAGAAAGTATATCGATATTTTTTTTGTCAACATAAAGTCTCCAACCCTTCTCCCCCTGCTCAACTTTTTCTCCAATGGCAGGCAGGTGAATTTTATCAGCAATGCCCAATAATCTTTGTGCGAAATCGTCGACTCCAACTTTTATCAAGTTGTTTTCAGCTGGCAGCGCCCATGTGTGTCCTTGATGATAGAAATAATTCTTTGGCATTTTAAACCACTGGCTTAACGCACCGCGAATTTGGTGGAAAATCTCAGCACGCTGAATCATCGGTTCGGGTTTGGTGAGCAAGCGCCAGAAAAATACCAGAACTATCAAATATCCAATTACAAGTAAGTATTCAATTCCTTTTGTTTCAAAAATATCTATGTAATAGAAGCTTTCCATTTTAACGACTCCGATTTTTGAGTTACTGATTCGAGTTCACCGATTTGATCCTGACGTTTTGCCCAATCAGGCATATCGCTGAGTATCGGCATACGATTAACGATCCATCTAAAGACCCAAATTTCTGCGCTGATTACTGCAAGAGTTACAACTATCTCTCCCCATGTCGGATAGTATCTTACTGCTTCATACCATTTGAAGGCAATTACAGAAACATTCAGCCGATTGAGTATTATTCCAATAAGTGTAAGAACGGCACCAAATTTTATAAGATTGATTTTTTTACTTTGATATCCTTCTATAAAAATAAAACATGGAATAGCAACAAAGACAATCATTTCAACTAAATACCATAATCCCCATCCTGAATTAAGATATGTCCAATGTTGCCCGTGTACAAAGACCAGCGCTTTCAAAAAAATGTAAACGAACATCGCGCCAGCGCAGATTTTTGCCAAACCGATAACAATATCATTATGTGATCTATGAATCTCCTCGCTTATTCTATGTTTAAAAACTTTATGGCTTATCGATCCTTCGAATATGACCATTGACAAACCGGCAAAAACACTTGATACTAAAAATAGTATGGGAATAAATTCAGTATACCACAGCGGATGTATTTTCGCTTTTGCCATCAGGTAGAGCGCACCAAGTCCTGATTGATGGAGCGTTGATAAAGTTATTCCAAAAATTACAGCGCCGAGAGTTAATCCTGCCAAAACTTTTCTTGTTTTTTTCCATCCTAGCCACTCAGCAGCAGCAGGAGAGAATTCAATAAACTCAGCGAGCATATAAAGTAAAAAGTGCCACGCAACAAGAAACAAAACTGAACTGACGCCAAATGAATTTCCTATGATTGGATTAATAACATTCCATGGTCTTCCAAGATCCAGAAGGAGTGCGCCAGCATAAAACACATAAGCTAAAAATCCATTTAATACAGTCACACGGATTATTGGATGATATTTTTCATCTCTCATTATGTAAACGATAAAAGTCAAAACGTAAGCACCGCCGGCAAAAGCAACTCCAGTAATAACATCAAAACCTATCCATAATCCCCAAGGATATTCCTGAGATAAGTTTGTTATTGTTCCTAATCCAAAAGCAAATCGTATCACAAGCAATACGGCACCGGTTAACATTATAATTCCAGTAATTATATTAAAAGGCGTGAACACTTTTCCTTTCGGTTTTAGTTCTGAAAAAAAGAATTTGAAAAATCTTTTTAATTCTGAAATCATAAACGACAAAGATTTTTTATTAGTGTCCATTTCCGCCCTCGCCTTCAGTAAATGTTTTTTCCCGTTTAGTTGAGTTGCTTAATGCAAGCAGAAATGCTGGGAAGAGAGTTAGGATAACCGGAACTCCATATAAGAATTCTTTAGTAAATTCCGGATATGCTTCTTCGCCAAGGTCAGTTCTGAACTTAAAATTCTCAAAAGACACAGAAGATAAGTAGAGAACTCCGGTTCCACCGACTTCATGTTCGCCGTAAATATGTTTTACATATGCGTCAGGTTCGGAATATATTCTGTTATTCGCCTCATGAATTAAGTCGCTTCTCTTTCCAAAAACTATTGCTTCATTCGGACAGTTCTCTGCGCAAGCAGGGATTTCTCCTTTTGCTAATCTTTCCCAACACATAACGCATTTTGAGATTTTTGGATTAGCACTAAAGTACTCAAACTTTGGAATATCAAACGGACATGAAATCATACAGAACCGGCAGCCCATGCATTTACTCCCATCCCATACAACGGGCCCTTCTTTTGTTTTATGCATTGCTCTGGTTAAGCAAGCAGCGGCACATGCAGGCTGGGCGCAGTGCATACATTGTTCTTTAACGTATATTTCGTTTTCATCGATAACAAACTTGTTTACAACAGTTAAAGAATTCTCAGAAGTTTTTCGGTGTGAGTTAAAAAGTTTGTCGCTGTCATCTGAAGGTTCCGGATATCCATTCGCTTCAGCGCAGGAATATTCGCATGATCGGCAGCCGAGGCATTTAGTTGTATCGATAAGAATTCCCATCATTTCAATTTTTTCTGATGCTTTGGCATTTCTCCCGATGAAACTAGCTCCTACGGCAGTACCGACTGTGGCTAAAAAATTTCTTCTATCCATTAAATTTCTCCATACAATAATTTTCTAACAAAAATTTTGGACAGTTTTTATTTCAAAAACTCTTTTTCAAATTTTTTGATTGTTTCTTGGTCAAAGAAATCAAGCACGCCTTCGCTGATATTTCCGCCATCGTAGAGTGTAACACCCACAAGTTCAGCTTTAGGCGAAAGAGAAGATAAAAAATCTTTGAAGCGGGAAAGTTCATTCTTCATCCACGAAATAACTTCATCGCCAATATGAAGCGAGAGCAGATTTTCTTTTAAATTGAGCGGCTCGACATTCACTATCCAGTCATCATCATAAGGCGATTCCTTAAATCTTGCTGCATCTTCAATCAGATCTTTATTGACTGATATTATTTTTCCATCAAGTGGAGAATAGATGTTTAGCGATTTGCCGTTCAAATCGATTTGGGCAATTACTTCACCTTTTTTTACAAGCTGACCCGTTCGGCAAACATTCACTATTTTAAAGAATCCGAGTGCTTTGTTTAAAAGATCATCAATACCAATTTTTGCATTTCCATTTGTTTCGATTTGCACCCAGTTGTGATTTTGGGAAAAATAAATTCCTTTTGGAGTAAGAATAGAATCTTTTGAAAATACAGCATAGCTATGAGATTTTGGAACAGCTATTGCTTCATCTCGTTTTTTTTCACGGACTTTTGTAATTATCAAACCAACAGTTATGGTGATAAGAAACATTAACGCGACTAATATTGCTGTCATGGCATATCTTCCTTAAGTTTTCTTGAGAAAAGAAAACAATTTGAGTGCCATAATGGAATAGATAAATAAATACCACTTTAACCTCTTTAGTATCAAGAGGTTAGGAGAAAGTTTCTGTGAAAGAAGAATTTGATCTTTAATTTTTATTGATGAATATATTTACACAACAAAACAGGATAGTGTTGTAATTCTTTATAAATGAAGAACTTTGATTTGATTATTTTTTCAACAGAGCAAGTTGAGATTTTCAGCGATTGAATGATGTCATTCTTAAATAAGTCCGAATAATTTAATAAGAAGTGAATGGAATTTTGATTTACTCTAAAAGAATGTATATTTACTCAAGTCAAAAGTCTTGATCGTGAGTTCATATTTTCAAGTTGATCAATTCGAAATCAAAGGAACTAAGTATGAGAAATAGAATCCTCCTCATTTCATTTATATTCTTTGTGCCAGTTTTTTTTGTTGCCTCACTTCCCACAAAAGAAAAAAATATCAACTCAGCCCTTAAGCTAAGCGAAGAATCTGAGGCATGTTTAGATTGCCACTCATCTGTAACGCCTGGAATCGTAGAAGATTGGCAGACAAGCCTCCACTCAAAAATAAATTTGCAGCAAGCGATTTCTAAACCTGAATTAGAAAAAAGAGTTTCCTCAAACAAAATTCAGGAAAAATTCGGTGATAAAGTAATCGGCTGTTATGAGTGTCATAGTCTGAATGCAGATTCGCATAAAGACAATTTCGACCATTTTGGTTATCGTATAAATGTTATAGTCAGTCCGAACGATTGCAGCACTTGTCATCCTATAGAAGCAACGCAATATTCTGAAAGCAAAAAGGCAAATGCTATTGGTAATCTTGAGGAGAATCCGGTTTATCACACTTTAGTCGAAACGATAACGAGCACAAAAGAATTTAAAAATGGAAAAATCGTTCAGACTAAAGAGTTTGAAAACGCAAGAAGTGAAAGTTGTTATGCTTGTCATGGAACGAAGATTGAAGTAAAAGGAATGCGTAGTGTTGAAACAGATCTCGGCGAAATTGAAATCCCCAATCTTTCGAATTGGCCAAATCATGGAGTAGGAAGAATTAATCCGGATGGAAGCAAGGGCGCATGTACATCGTGTCATCCGAGGCACAGTTTTTCAATCGAGATCGCACGCAAGCCATATACATGCGGACAGTGTCACTTAGAACCTGACGTGCCGGCATACAACGTTTATAAAGAAAGTAAACACGGGAATATTTTTGAATCCAAAAAAGAAAAATGGAACTGGACGAATGTTCCCTGGACAGTTGGAAAAGATTTTTCTGCACCAACCTGCACTTCCTGTCATAACAGTTTATTAGTGAACTCAAGCGGAGATATAATTGCCGAACGTTCACACGATTTTGGCTCTCGTTTGTGGACGAGGCTTTTCGGATTAATTTATGCACATCCGCAGCCAAAAAATGGAAACACTTCAATAATCAGAAATAAAGATGGACTTCTACTTCCGACAACTTTCACCGGAGAAAATGCGAGTGAGTTTTTAATTTCAAAAGAAGAGCAATCTGCTCGAATAGTAAAAATGAGTAAAGTTTGCCAATCATGCCATTCAACAACTTACGCATCGAATCATTTTAAGAAACTTGATAAGACGATTGAGGAAACTAATAAAATGACCTTAACCGCCACGCAGCTTTTACTTGAAGCGTGGAATGCCGGTTTAGCGAATAAGAACAATCCATTTGATGAAACCATAGAAATAAAGTGGATTAAGCAATGGCTGTTGTACTCAAATTCGATTCGATACGCATCAGCGATGTCAGGACCCGACTATGCTGCATTCAAAAATGGGTGGTGGGATCTTTCAAACAATCTTGCTGAAATGAAAGATTGGATTGAGGTGCACAAGAAAATAAAGAAGTAAATAATCTGGAGTTAATATGAAAAAGTTTATGCTGCTTTTTCCTCTCTTGGTTTTTTCTTGCAGCGAGGATTCGTCAGTAGACTCTTCTTCAACGCTGCTTGAGGAGGTTTGGCTCAAATATAAACAAACCATTTCAATTGGCGCCGAACCAATTTATTTGACTTTCAATGAGGTCCTTTCAGAATCTCGCTGTCCTTCAAATGTCGTTTGTGTTTGGCAGGGCGAAGCGAATTTGGAATTTAAACTTTTTACGCCCAGTATGTATGAAAGAAAATTTAATCTGAAGATTGAAGGATTTGTTGGAAGAGCAGATACAGTTGCTCATAAATATATTGATACACTGGGCTATCGCATTACATTAATGCAGCTAGATCCATATCCGCACACAGATTCAACACGGCAGATAGCAGATTATTCCGCGCTGATGAAGATTAAAAAGCTAGAGTAAAACTCAACGAATTAATCTTCTTTAATTACAAATGCATGCACAATCTCAACTGAGTTTTTCAGCATTGCGGAGACTGAGCAATATTTTGTCTGAGAGAGTTCGATTGCTCTTTCGATATCTTCTTTCTTAATCCCACTGCCATAAAAGACATATTCGAGAATTATTTTAGTAAAGACTTGCGGATGTTCATCGGAGACTTCGGCTTCAATGTTGATTTCAAAATCTGTCAAAACAATCCGTTTTTTCTTAAGAATAGAAACCACATCACTCCCGGTGCAACCAGCCAATCCAAGGAGAATTAATTCTTTCGGCCTGATGCCGGCGTTGCTTCCGCCGAACTCTTCGGGTCCATCCATTGTTAGCCAGTGATTTGAATCGGTTTTTCCAGCGAATGTAATTCCAGAAATTTGTTTGATATAAGCTTTTTTCGTTTTCATATAAAATCTTTCCTTTAAGAGTTTGATGGTTTATTTGAAAATTGGTTTCAATTATGAATTCGAAATACAGTCCAAATTCGCTTAATAAGTTTTATTATATTTGAGACGTAAAATCGGTATTAAAATGAAAAATCATTCGATAATCTCGATAATATTTTTATCAGTAATATTAATTACTAGTATGACACGAACAACAACAGCACAACTTAAGCTCTCGGCAGAGATAGTAAGTTTCGATTCGATTGCAGTAAAACTGCCGTACAACAATCTGACAATAAAATCCGAAGATGTCAAACTGCAAGGGGCAGTATTAAAAAGTATTGAACAGCATCATGACGTACTGTTTCTTTACACATCAGAGATAGAACTTTCGGAGCCAATATTTATAGAAATAAAGAATTTCGGGAAAGTTAAAGCTGAACCAGGGCGAGTCTTTGATAAATTCACAACAGAGAAGAAGCTAGGATGGGAAATAAAAAACGAGCGAACAAATTTCAATATTTTTGCACCGAGGGCGTCGATGGTCAAGCTTGTTCTTTTCGATGATGTAAGAGACGAATTCGGAAAAGAATATTTTATGAGCCGCGATACAGATGGAGTATGGAGATTAACCATCGAAGAAGAATTGTGGAATAAATATTACGTTTATAGAGTAGATGGTCCTCAAGATGAAACAGAAATGTTCGATGCAAATGTATTAATTGCAGATCCCTATTCAACTGCAGTTGCATCAAAAAACTCTTATGAACACGAATCGCGGACATTAATTCACAGAAATGATTTTGACTGGGAAAATACAGGTTGGGTGAAACACTCACCAGATGAATTAGTAATTTATGAAATGCACGTGCGTGATATGACTGCACATTCTTCTTCGCAAGCAAAAAATCCCGGCTCGTATCTTGGATTGACAGAAAAAAATATCCGTGGCGGAATTAATTATTTAAAAGAGCTTGGAGTGAATGCGGTCGAGCTCCTGCCCGTTCACGACTTTGCGAATTGGGAGATTCCGTATAAACGAAATCATCGCGGGTTCTATAATTCGTGGAATCCATACGAAAGAAATCATTGGGGCTATATGTCAACTTATTTCTTTGCTCCGGAAAGTTATTATTCTTCGAATGGGAAAAGCAATATTGGAGAATGGAACGGAACGGATGGAAGGCAAGTTCACGAATTTAAAGAAATGGTAAAAACATTTCACAAGGAAGGGATCGCGGTTATTCTCGATGTAGTTTACAACCACTGTTCGCAATATGATTGGAATCCGTTTAAGTACATCGATAAAAAATATTATTTCGGATTGGATTCATCACAAAACTTTCTTTCATTCAGCGGATGCGGCAATGATACAAAAACTGAACGCCCTTTATTCAGAAAACTAATTCTCGAAAGTATTATACATTGGATGACCGAATATAAAATCGACGGATTTCGATTTGATTTGGCACAGTTAATTGACCGAGAAACTTGTGAACTGATAATTGAAGAAACCAAAAAAATAAATCCGAATGTAATTATTATTGCCGAGCCATGGGGAGGTGGATACGATCCTGCAGGATTTTCGAAAATAGGATGGGCGGCATGGAACGATGTCGCGAGAAACGGAATTAAAGGAGAAAATCCATTTAATCGAAAAGGATTCATTTTCGGGAATTGGGATCATGGTGTGAATACTGCATCGATGAAAAAATTCTTTTCCGGAACGCTTGAGAAAATGACTGGCTTGTTTCAAAAATCTGAACACTCGATAAATTATCTTGAGTCGCACGATGGTTATACACTTGGCGATTTTGTCCGTTTAGCAACCGGAAAGATCGAAAGACATGACGCGGTAAGAGACGCAAAAAAATTAGTGACCCTTTCAAAGGAGGAATTGAAGATTCATAAACTTGCAGCATTAACTCTTTTCTCGCTTCAAGGTCCTGTTATGATCCATTCCGGGCAAGAGTTTGCACGTTCAAAAATAATTGCACTTACATCGACACCGGATATTCATATCGGCACACTCGATCATAACAGCTATGATAAAGATAACGAAACTAACTATATCAACTATGAGCACGTTGATTGGAACAAAGAGCTTCTACTTTACTACAAGGGAATAATTAATCTAAAAAAGAAATACCCTCAGCTTCGTAAATCTTCCTTATCAGATCTTACTTTTATTTCCGATTCAACTAATGAATTTGCGGTTGGTTACATTTCGAAAATGAAAGGTCAAGCCGAATTGCTTGTATTTGTGAATGGAAGCAATAAGAATAAAAGCGAAATATCAATCCCATCTGGTGAATGGTATGTTCTTGCAGACGGGATAAAAGTTTATAATTCAAAAGATGAACAGAAAATTGTAAAAGACATTTTAAAACTTGAACCAACGGAAGGAATAATTCTCGTTAAATCGTTTTGAACTAATTATTTTGGTTGAGCTATTTGAGATAAACCATTTTTTTCGTCTCAACGCGATTACCGGCTTTGAGCTGATAGAAATAAACGGAGCTGCGCAATGGATAATGTAAAATTGAAAATGGAAAATGATAGAATCCAGCATCTTTAATTTCATCAACAAGCGTTGCAACTTCACGTCCAAGTACATCATAAACTTTCAATAGAACATGTTCTTTTCTCGGTACTAAATACACAATACTAGTTACT
>Ga0194111_10001009_pt1 | contig 34644 bp, 31 predicted proteins | sample TA2KigC300mmetaG_FD_146194 | JGI IMG/M metagenome (GOLD analysis project Ga0194111, IMG submission 146194) | Freshwater microbial communities from Lake Tanganyika, Tanzania - TA2015033 Kigoma Deep Cast 300m | ecosystem: Environmental > Aquatic > Freshwater > Lake | place: Tanzania: Lake... | reverse complement strand
GGCATCTGCCTCATCTTGCTTGGATCGAACGCGGCAAAGGCCTCAGGCGGCATGGCGCCAACCTGATCCGGCTTGAAGCCGGCGAAGGCGGCGGGTGGCATCTGACCCAGCTGTTCTGGGGAGAAGGCGGCCATGGCCGTCGGTGGCATCTGGCCGAGTTGCGTCGGCTTGAAGCCCGCCATCGCCTCGGGTGGGAGCGCAGCAAGTTGATCCGGCTTAAAGCCGGCGAATGCCGTCGGCGGCATCTGACCGACCTGGGTCGGCTTGAAGCCCGCCATCGCGTCAGGTGGTAGCTGACCGATTTGATCGGGTTTGAATCCAGCGAATGCCGTCGGTGGCATCGCCGCCATCTGCGTCGGATCAAAGGCCGCAAAGGCCGTCGGCGGCATCTGACCGACCTGGGTCGGCTTGAAGCCCGCCATTGCCGTCGGCGGCAATGCCGCCAACTGATCCGGTGAGAAACTAGTGAACGCGGCGGGTGGCATCTGGCCGACCTGGGTCGGCTTGAAGCCCGCCATCGCCTCCGGTGGAAGCTGACTGAATTGCTGTGGATTGAAGCCCGCGAAGGCCGCTGGTGGCATTGCTGCCACCTGGTCCGGCTTGAAGCCCGCGATCGCGTCTGGCGGGAGCTGCTTCATTTTGTTCGGGTCAAAGCCCGCCATCGCCGTTGGTGGCAACTGCCCGATCTGCTCTGGCGAGAAGCCCGCCATCGCCGACGGTGGCATCTGCCTCATCTTGCTTGGATCGAACGCGGCAAAGGCCTCAGGCGGCATGGCGCCAACCTGATCCGGCTTGAAGCCGGCGAAGGCGGCGGGTGGCATCTGACCCAGCTGTTCTGGGGAGAAGCCGGCCATTGCCGCAGGCGGCATCTGGCCGAGTTGCGTCGGCTTGAAGCCCGCCATCGCGGATGGTGGCAACGCCGCCATCTGGTCAGGTGAGAAGCCGGCAAAGGCGGCAGGTGGCATCTGGCCGACCTGGGTCGGCTTGAAGCCCGCCATCGCCTCTGGTGGCAACTGCCCAACTTGGTTGGCATTGAAGCCGGCCATCGCCGATGGAGGCATCTGGCCGATCTGATCTGGCTTGAAGCCCGCCATCGCCTCGGGTGGGAGCTGCTTCATCTGGTTCGGATTGAAGCCCGCCATCGCCTCGGGCGGGAGCTGACCCATCTGCTGGGCACTAAATCCGCCCATCGCGGACGGTGGCAACTGCTTCATCTGGTTCTGGTTGAAGCCCGCCATCGCCTCGGGTGGGAGCTGACCAAGACCTTGGGCGTTGAACCCTCCCATTGCCTTCGGATCAAGGTTGCCGACCTGCTGGGCATTGAATCCACCGAACGTGGAGGGGTCGAAGCCTTTGAGGTCACCGGGCTTGAACTGACCGAATTGATTGGGATCAACTTGTCCGATGGCGCCAGCACCGCAGGGTGGCGGGCATGGGCCAACTGGACCAGGCTGCCCACCAGGCTGCCCACCAGGCTGCTGCCCACCAGGCTGCCCACCAGGCTGCTGCCCACCAGGGGGCTGCTGCCCACCAGGGGGCTGCTGCCCACCAGGGGGCTGCTGCCCACCAGGGGGCTGCTGCCCACCAGGGGGCTGCTGCCCACCACCATCCGGTGGGGGGGGTGGGTGATTGTCAGCAGAGACGGGGCGGGCACTGAACGCGTTACTGTTCGGACCAATCGAAAGCGCCACGGTCGCAACGAGCGCCAACACAAACGCGAAGACGATCCGTTGGGAGAGCGGGCGGCGAGGCACTACTGGTGCGGCTTTGTTCAACGCCACGAATGCCTCCTGGACTCACTAACCCCGCATGCCGTCATTTCGGCGCCCCCACCCTACACCTGGCCTCCGCACATTGCAAGCCTTGTCAGCCAGGTAGGGCTCTTTGGGTCGTGGCGGGCGGAGACAGCACGGCCCCCGCAGTCTCCCTCAAGGTGGGTGATCGAGCCACGTCATGCCCGAGGTCGGTGAGAAGACTCGCGTCAGATCCTGCCCGTGAGAGGTGTGTTGGGGGGTGCTCGACCGGAGCCCGTCGTGGAAGGTCGAGTCGATTTCGGTGGTGGCGCGCCATTACTCCATACGTGTTCGAGCGTGGGCGGCGAGGCATGGACTATCCTGCTACCCCGTCGACGTACGGGATCGGTCGGGGCGTAGCGCAGCTTGGTAGCGCGCGTCGTTCGGGACGACGAGGTCGGAGGTTCAAATCCTCTCGCCCCGACCATTATCACTATTAATGAACTCCTCTAATTGGAGTAGGTTTGTCAGCATCAGGCGCCCGTAGCTCAGCGGATTAGAGCATCTGGCTTCGGACCAGAGGGTCGGGGGTTCGAGTCCCTCCGGGCGCGCCACCTCACTTGTGTACCCTTCACTCCATGGCCACTGATCCACGCACCCTGCGCATCCCGCGCGACCTCCTCCCTGAGGATGGTCGGTTCGGCTCGGGTCCTTCGCGCGTCCGCGATGCGCAGGTAGACGCGCTCGCTTCGCGCGCCGGCCGCGCGCTGCTTGGCACCAGCCACCGCCAGGCACCCGTGCGCGCACTGGTGGGGCGACTGCGCAGTGGCGTATCAACGTTGTTTGCACTGCCTTCTGATTACGAGGTCGCGCTCGGAGTTGGCGGCTCCACGCTCTTCTGGGACCTTGCGGCGTATTCGTTGTTTGAGCAGCGTTCGGCGCACGCGGTCTTTGGCGAATTCTCTTTGAAGTTTGCGCGCGCGGCGCGTGCGCCACACCTGAGTGAGCCGCTGGTGGTGGAGGCGGCGCCCGGCTCCCGCGCGGATCTGGATGCTGCGGCGCGTGGCGCAGAGGCGGCTTCGATCGATGCGTGGGCGCTGGTGCAGAATGAAACGAGCACTGGCGTTGCGTCACCCGTGCGCAGACCGCGCGACGCATCTGGTGCACCTGCGGCTGGCTTGACGATCGTGGATGCAACCTCCGCCGCCGGCTGCGTGGCGTGGGATCCGCTGGAGGCAGATGCGTACTATTTCTCGCCGCAGAAGGGCCTTGGCGCAGATGGAGGACTCTGGATTGCGGCGCTCTCGCCGTCGGCGCTGGAGCGAGCCGAGCGAATGGAAGCGGCGCGATTCATTCCAGGATCGCTCTCGCTACGGACCGCGATCCGCGAAAGTCGCAAGGACCAGACCATGAACACGCCCGCGATCGCCACGCTCCTCCTTGCCGCTGAACAGATTGATTGGCTGAACGCATCCGGTGGGCTGCCGTGGGCGGCGGCGCGCTGCGCCGAATCGTCTGGCCTTCTGTATGCGTGGGCGGAGTCACGCCCGTGGGCGTCACCGTTTGTTGAGGACCCAACGATCCGCTCCAAGAGCGTGGTCACCATTGACCTTGATGCAAAGATCGACGCGGCGCTGCTGCGCGATGTGTTGCGCGCGAACGGGATCGTTGACATCGATCCGTATCGTTCGTTGAAGCGCAACGGCATCCGCGTTGGAACTTTCCCCTCGGTTGAGCCAGATGATGTGAGTGCGCTGATCGCCTGCGTCGATTGGGTCGTGGAGAAGATCGCGCTGTAGCCAGATGACTTGCGCGTCAGGTAGATGACTCGTCCGTCAGGCACGCCGGCGCTCGCCCTGCTGCAGGCCCGCGGCGTTGCGCACACGGTCCACACGTATGCAATTGACGAACCGTCTGGAGCGGCGGCGCACCGCGGCGAGCGCACCCCCTACGGCGTCGCGGCTGCTGCGGCACTCGGCGTCTCACCCGCTCGACTCTTCAAGACGCTCGTCCTGGTGCTTGAGGGTGGGAGTGCAGGCGGCGAGCTCGTCCTTGCGGTGGTGCCGAGTGATGCCACGCTCTCCGAGCGCGCGGTGGCGCAGGCGTTCGGCGCAAAGCGCGCCGAGCTTGCGAGCGAGGCGCAGGTTCAGCGCGCGACTGGGTCGGTACCCGGGGGCGTGAGCCCCATCGCGGGTCGCAAGGTGATGCGCACGCTGATCGACACGAGCGCCGAGGGCCTGGCAACGCTGTTCGTCTCCGCGGGGCGCCGCGGACTCGCCGTGGAACTTGCTCCGACGGACTTACTGGCGGCCTGCTCGGGAATCTACGCGTCGATCGCCGTGAAGTAGCATCTCCCTATGAGTAGACAGCAGACGTCGAAGCGGCGGACACCTTCAATGGTAGTTCGCGCACGCACTGCGCTCACGCCGTTCGCGAGCCTTGGAGTCGCGGCGGTGATCCTGCGCGCCTTCCTTGGCGGGACGATGCTCTACGCAGGCGTTGACAAGCTCATCTTGGATGCACGTTTCCTCCAGACGGATGGGGTCGGCTCGATCGGCGAGACGCTGCGCTTCTTTGTGACGGCGGGTGGTCCGCTCGCGCCGCTCGTGGAAGCCGTCGCGCTCTCGCAGCCAGTCGTCGTCGGCGCGTCGATGGCAATCGCGCAACTTGTCGTCGCAGGTTCGCTCCTCACCGGCTCATGGGTGCGAAGCGGCGCGCTGCTCGGCGCTGCAATCTCGCTGACGCTTGCGCTCACGTCAACGTGGGGGGTCAGCCCGTATTACCTGGCCAACGACCTGCCGTATTTCGTCGGCTTCCTGGCGCTCGCCGCGCTCGGCGACGGCGGGATAGCGCGCGTCGGTGCTCCTGCGTCACGCGGGTATGATCCGGCGCGGCGCGCGGCGCTCGTCAGTGGCGCGGGCATCTTCGCAGTGATCGTTGCACTCGTACTTCTTGATCGCGCGCGCCTTGGGTCACTCCTCTCCAGAGGAAGTGCGGCGAGCGGATCACCTTCTCCTTCACCGAGCCCCGCCACCTCACCGTCATCCTCACCGTCATCCTCACCGTCATCCCCACCGTCGCCGTCACCTTCGTCGGAGCCGAGCGCGACCGCGTCACCTTCAAGTGGTAGTGGCGGGACGAAGACGCCGAAGCCGAGTGAGTCGGCGACGAGTGGCGGCGGCGGGAGCAGTCCCGCAGCTGGAAACGTGATTGATGGCGGGAAGAACCTCGGATCAGGGCAGGCGCTGAACTTCTCCGCGGGCGGGACCGCTGCAGTGCTACTGAACGATGGGGGAACCTACCGCGCATTCGAACGCGCCTGCACGCATCAGGGGACGAACGTGGACTGGGAGTCGGGGAGCGGCAGCTTCTACTGCAACAACCACGGCGCGCGCTTCTCTGCCACTGGCGAAGCGATCGTTGGACCTGCGCGCACGCCGCTCCGCCCAATTGAAGTCAGCGTTGCGGCTGATGGCACCGTTACTTACACGCGCTAAGGGGAAGTCCGCACCACTCGGGTTTGCAACGAACCACCCGCGCTTGGGCGCGGCGCTCGGCGCACTCGCCATCTCGCAATCGTCACCGCTCGCCAAGCTCTCTGGCGCATCACCCGCGGTTGTCACGCTCTTCCGTGGCGTCTTCGCGTTCCCCTTCCTTCTGTTCCTCGCGCGCCGAGAAGGTCATGCGCCATCGCGCCGCGACCGCGGTCTCGCGCTCCTTGCCGGTGCGCTCTTCGCACTCGACCTGCAGTGCTTTCACATCTCCATCCCGCTCCTCGGCGTTGCACTCGCGACCGTCGTGCCGAACGCGCAGGTCTTCATCGTGGGCCTCTTCGCCGCTCTTTCTGGCGAGCGAACGCCGGGCCGCGCGTTCGCCGCGATCCCATTTGCGCTGCTCGGTCTGCTCATGCTCGCCCGTGTCGTGGATCCGTTCGGTGATGGCGTCGTGGGTTCGGGGGTGGGCTCGGGCGTGGTGGCGGCGGGGAGCGATCCGGCACTCGGGGTGCTCTGGGCACTCGGCGCTGCAACGTTCTATGGGCTCTACCTGGTGATCACGCGGCGCATCTCCACCGCATCGAGCGCCGTTGGGCCGTTCACGATGCTGCGCGACTCGGCGATCGGGATGATCGGCACGTCGCTCGTGCTGGCACTGCTCACGGGCTCGCTGCTCCCGCCCGACGTGGGCGCCGGACTCGGCTGGCTCCTCCTGCTTGCGCTGATGTCGCAGGTGCTCGGCTACCCGCTGATCAACGCCTCCATCCCACACCTCCCGAGCGTGGTCGGATCGGTGCTCCTCTTTGTGCAGCCGCTGATGACGCTCGTCGCGGGGGTGGTCATCTTCGGGGAGATCCCCACACCCGGGCAGCTCGTGGGCGCTCTGATCCTCTTCGGTGGCGTCCTTGTGGCAGCGCGCAAGTAGCGCGTTACGCGCTCGGCTTCACCAGCGTCAGGACGCGCGCAGGATTCTTGACCGTGATCTGGTCAATGGTCATCTGATTGACGCCAGCTGCGAGCAGGCGCGGCAAGAACGTCTTCTGCAGATACGTGTATCCGTTCCCTCCATAAGAGAGAAGCTGCGAGTCGTGACAGACATCTTGGCTCAACATGATCTGCTTCTCATACCCCTCGTTGAGCAGTGTCTTGATGAGTTCAATCACCTTCGGTTCACCGGCGCGTTCGAGTGGCGTGAAGCTCATGCCGAGGAAGTCGGCCTCTAACGTTGCGCCGCGCTTCACAATCTCGCGCCAGTACTCGATGCGCGGCCATGAGTCGGTGTGTCCGATCACCACACGCGCCGGATCAAGCCCTTCGTCTTCGAGAATCGCGAGTTGTGCAAGCCCCACCGCGCTCTGAGCCGCATGCGTGGTGACTGCAGCACCGGTGCGTTGCGCGGCGCGCGCTGCGGCGCGGAAGACGCGCTCCTCTTGCGCCGTGACCCACGGTTTATCCGTGCCGATCTCGCCGATGATCCCAGGTCGAATCGGTCCATCTGGTCCTTGGATGCCGTCTGAAAACTCACGGACAATCTCGTCCGCAAGGTCGTCGGTGGTGCGAGTGTCGATGCGCGCCTCAGGCGGGTAGTACGCCGTGCGATACCAGCCGGATCCGCCAATGATGTGGAGCCCCGTCGCCGTTGCGAGACGCGCGAGTCGGGGGAGGTCTCGACCGATGCCGTCCAGGGTCAGGTCCACGAGCGCCCCGCCCCCCGCGGCAACATATGCGCCCAGCTCCTCGTTGATCCGAGGCTCTTCGCCGATCAGCTCCCAGTAATCCCAGCGGCCCTGGATGTGCCAGAGGGTCACCTTGGTGTGTTCGTGGGGGAGGGTGAAGCCGAGGTCTGTGGGCGCGATCGGCCCAAGGACACCCTGGATCTCCCCGGGAGCGGCGCGCCTGCTCACGGCTGCATCGTAGGACAGCGGGCTCTCCCGCACGCGGCACGCTCCGCAACTGGGCTAGCCCCCACGAGCGTGTGGTGCGATGATTGGCAGACGGTGCACGGGCGCCCGCAGGGTGCTCGGGCCGGATGTAGATGAGGTGCACGAGATGCGAATCAAGTCAGCACTCCTTGCGCTGTTCGCTGGAGCCGCCATCGTGGCGAGCGCCTGCGGCGGTGCAACCGAGCCTGTGGCGAGCACGGAGGCTCGCTTCCCTGAAGGCTCCTACTGCGCGGAGGCGCTCGCCCTCGGTGAAGACGTCACCGGTACTCTTCTCTGGAAGGTCTGCGACGCGGGGAAGATCGTCATGGCCACAGACCCTGCCTACCCACCATATTCCGAGCTTGACGCGAGTGGTGAGTACGTTGGTTTCGACTCTGACACGTCACGCGAAGTCGCCAAGCGACTCGGCGTTGAGGTTGAGTGGGCAACGCCTGACTGGTCCGCAATCACCGCTGGCAACTGGGGCGGACGATGGGATATCTCCATCGGCTCCATGACCCAGACGGAAGAGCGCGCACTCGTGGTGGACTTTGCCGACCCGTACTTCTACGAGTCGGGCTACGTGCTCGTCCCAACTGACTCGGCGGCGACTACCGTTGCCGATTTGGCTGGCGCGACGATTTGCGCAGGTGAGTCTACAACCCACGCGACGTGGATTGAGGGCGGGTTCGCAGATAGCGCCGTCGTCATCCAGTACAACGCAAGCCCAGCAGGCGCGAAGTTGAAGACGTATCCAACGGACTACAACTGCATCGAGGCCTACCTGGCTGGTCGCACGAACGACTGGGACGCCATGGCACAGAGCCGTGAGTTCATTGAGAACGCGATCGAAGAGTCGGACGGGAAGCTGCGCTTCCTGAACGAGGATCCAAACTTCGCGGGTCAGATCTCGTTTGCGCTCGACAAGAGCGGTCCATCGACGAAGTCGATGCTTGCCGCACTGAACAAGATCGTGGCGGCGATGCATGAAGATGGAACGCTCACTGGCTTCGCGTTGGAGCACGTCGGTCGCGACATCAGCAAGCCGTAAAGCGTGACTCGGCGCGCGGCGCCGGTTGACACACTGGGGGAGTCGCGAGGCAACTCGCGGCTCCCCCGAATCCATCAACAGAACGATTCAGCGAATCGGATTAGTGAGTGAGTGCAGGGGAGGGGCGATTGGAGCAGGATGCACGAGCACTCGCGCAGGCCGTCGCCGTCGACGAAGCCCGCCGCGCCTCGCGCTGGCAACTGCGTTTTCGGCTCGGCTGGGGGATCCTCATCGCCCTGCTCGCCGGCTTCGTCCTCATCTCGCTCAACGTTGAGATTGACTTCATTGCACGGGCCACCCCCTTCATCCTCGAGGGCATCTGGATCACGCTGATCGTCTCGGCGGCTTCGATCGTTCTTGCAACACTACTCGCCGCGATCGGCGCACTCGGCCGGCTCTCATCGAACGCCATCATCAACGCGATCGCCTCCTTCTACGTCAGCTTCTTCCGCGGCACGCCGCTGATCTTGCAACTGCTCGTCTGGTACCTGGCGCTGCCGCAGGTTGGGCTCATCTTCGACCCAATCTATTGTGCGATAGGCGCGCTCGGCATGAACTACGGCGCCTACATGACAGAGATCTTCCGCGCCGGGATCCAAGCAGTTCCGCTCGGACAGCGTGAAGCGGCGGCGGCGCTCGGCATGTCGTCGCGCACCGCCTTCCTGCGCATCGTCGCCCCTCAGGCGTTTCGCATCATCGTCCCAGCGATCGGCAACGACTTCGTCGCCATGTTGAAAGACTCGGCACTCGCATCAACGGTTGCGCTGCAGGAGATCGTGTGGCGAGCACGCAATGTGGGACAGAAGGAGTTCAAGACGCTCCAGACATTCATCATTGCCGCAATGATCTATTGGGCACTCACGATCATCTTCAGTGGCTTTCAGAATCGCATTGAGAGGCGACTCGCTGCGGGTGATCGCAACAAGGAGAGCAAGGGATGAGCGTCAACGTGAGCGCCGAACAGAGGCACGTGCATCAGCTGCATCCGGCAGAGAAGCCAGGCGTCTTGGTGAAGGCGAGTGCCGAGCCGGTGTTGAAGGCGACGGACATTGCCAAGTGGTTCGGCGAGAACCATGTGCTGCGCGGAGCCTCCATCACCGTCTGGCCGGGAGAGACGGTCTGCATCCTCGGTCGCTCCGGTTCCGGGAAGAGCACCTTCCTGCGCAGCCTCAACTTCCTTGAAGATCCAACGGATGGCGTGGTGGAGATCGACGGCGTCACTGTCAGCGCCGACCCGTTCCGCAAGGAGGGGAAGGAACGCCAGGCGCGCATCCGTGACTTGCGGCTGCGAGCGGGGATGGTCTTCCAGGAGTTCAACCTCTTCCCGCACCTGAGCGTCATCGAGAACTGCGTGGAGGCGCCGGTCCATGTGAAGGGGATGAAGCGCAAGGAGGCTGAAGAGATTGCAGAGCAGTATCTGGCGAAGGTTGGACTGAGCGAGAAGCGCGACGAATACCCTTCGCGACTCTCCGGCGGACAGCGACAACGCGTGGCAATTGCACGTGCATTGACCATGCAGCCGAAGGTGCTCCTCTTTGACGAACCAACAAGCGCGCTCGATCCAACACTGGTTGGCGAAGTCTTGAAGGTGATGGCCGATCTCGCCCACGAAGGGCGCACCATGATCGTGGTGACACACGAGATGGACTTTGCGCACGAGGCGGCGGATCGCGTCTACTACATGGACCAGGGTGAGTTCGCCGAGGTTGGACCACCAGAGCAGGTGATTGATGCGCCACACGATCCGCGCACCAAGGAGTTCCTCTCGCGATTCCGAACCCTCGGCGCAAAGAAGTAGCCGTGCCGGCGCGCGGCACGATGGGCGGAAGCCCAGACCTTCTCGTGGTTGGTGGCGGGGCATGGGGCAGCTGGACCGCACTGCTCGCGCGGAAGCTTGGCGCTCGCGTCACGCTGATGGAGGCAGCTGAGCCTGGACATCGCGATTCAACTTCTGGCGATTACAGCCGCATCTTCCGACACTCGCACGGCGAAGACGAACTGCTCCTGAACTGGGCACGCAAATCGCTCGCCGCATGGAAGGCGCTCAGCGCCATGAGTGGCGAAGAGCTCTTTGTGGAGAGCGGCGTTGCCTGGTGCGTCTCCGACCTTGGCCTCTGGGAGGCGGAGTCCGAGAAGCGACTGCGCGCCGCTGGCGTGCCGCACGAGCGAATCAGCGCTGATGAGGCGGCGAAGCGCTGGCCAGCGATGAGCCCCGCCGCGCTCGCCTCTGTCCTCTTCGAACCCACCGCAGGTTTCTTGCGTGCAGCGAACGGCGTACGTGCCGTCGCACGCGCTTTCACGCAGGCGGGCGGCACGTTGGTGCAGGGACGCGCGCGGCCAGCCAAGGACGGGAGCGCACTCGACGCGAGCGGAACGCCGATTTCTGCGGGTGCGGTGGTCTGGGCGGCAGGTTCGTCACTCCCTGGACTCTTCCCCGATCTCGTGGGCGCTGATACGCCTGCAGAGATCACACCCGTCCGCAGAGATGTTGCGTACTTCAAGGCAAAGGGGATGGGCGTTGGCGAGATCCCAACATGGATTGACGCAGGGATCGGAGTCTGGGGGATTCCCAACGAGAGCGGACACGGCGCAAAGGTCGGCCCCGATTTTGACGCGGGATCGTTCAACCCGGATGCGAAGTGGCCGAATGAGGCGGCGGAAGAGTCTCTGCAGGTTGCGCGACAGCGCGCGGGGATCCGATTTCCCGCGCTGCTTGACGCGCCGCTCAACGAGAGTCGCGCCTGCCAGCACGAGCGCACGCTGACATGGCACTACGTCCTTGATCATCATCCGGAGAATTCGCGTGTCTGGATCGCTGGCGGGGGATCAGGTCACGGCTACAAGCAGGCTCCTGCGGTTGGCGAGATGCTTGCGCGCGCCGCACTCGAACGTGCGCCGATGAAACTTCCGGATCAGCGCTTCAAGATCGTTGGGCGTGAACAAGGGCCAGCGAGTCCAGCTGGGGAGCCGATCGAAGAGATCGCCTAGCGCGCACCCTCGGTTGAATCTTGGCGGGAACCCGCCGGCTACCTCTTCGCGAGAAACTCCCGCACCAGTGACTGGAAGTGGTGAACACCATTCTCGCGCAGCGTAGAGAACCGACCAGTGGTGTAGGTGCGCGACTTCAGGCCGCGCTGCACCTGCTCGCAGAGCACGATGTCCTCCTGTTGGATCTGGTCACTAAAGGCAATCCCTTGTTGCATTGATTCCCAACCTGGTCCCGTACCTGGCGACGCAAAGTACCACTCAAACACGGTCAGAGTCTTCTCCACGCCGAGCGGGATCACGAGGTTGAGCGAAAGATTGTCTGGGTAGAGGTTGAGCATCATATTCGGGAAGACCCAGTAGTAGAGCGCATCACCCTCGCCGTCCGCAGAGCGGATGAAGCGGCGATCTACACCGTGGACTTCGCCCTCTCTCAGTTCGCGAATCGGGGCATGTGACTTTGAGTAGTAGCGAAATGGCTCGACCTTGTACGCGTCGTAGTCCAGCTCCTTGAAGAGATCGGGGTGTGCGATTGGAATGTGATATCCCTCGAGGTAATTGTCGACGTAGACCTTCCAGTTGCACTCCACAATATACTCGCGGCGCTCCACAAGCTGCATCTGCTCCATGGGGAAACCTGCGGCGGCGATCTCTTCGGGAATTGCGCCGAGCACCTCCTCCAGAGAAGGTGCGGCCGCATCCAAGTTGGCAAAGACGAACGGTCCGAAGACGGCGGTGCGGACAGGGATCAGGCCAAAGTCCTCCTTCTTGAAGTCTTCGGTGAGCTCCATCTCGGGACAGGCCTTCAACGTACCGTCAAGTCCGTACGTCCATCCGTGGTATCGGCACTGCAGACTCTTCCGGTTTCCTTTTGAGAGGGCAACCTGTCCGGCGCGATGTCGACAGACATTGTGGAATCCCGAGATCGCTCCGTTGTGATCTCGGACGATTACGATCGGTTGATCCAAGATGGTTGCGGGAACGAAGTCGCCGTGCCGAGTCAGGTCAGCTGTTCGAGCGACCACCTGCCAGGTCCGGGAGAAAATTGATTCGCACTCTTTCTCATAGACGCCGGAAGATAGGTACTCGTGCGCGCTGAGCGTGTGGGCGCTTGCCGTGGGTTCGATGAGTCGAGCTGCACGCGGATCTTCCGCGCCGCGCGGTGCGCTCACGACTGCTTGGTGCGGGTGAGTGAAGGCTCGGCTGAGGCGTTGAGCTTTGCGGCGATCGCGGCGCGTGCCGCCTGACGGTCGCTGAAGTCGATCCCTTCCATGTCACCCGGCGCAAGTCCCGCCGCCCAGCCGCGTGGGGTGCGCTTCCCGTCTGCCGCGTAGCGATCGGCAACCATCAGGTCGAACGCCTGGACGCTCGCCTCAAGTTCGCTGTATCGACCGGGCGGAAGCATCGCTGATGCGGTGCCGCGCTGCTGCAGTTCACAGACGTGCCAGTCCTGTCGATTCGTCATGTCCCAGAAGCCGTGCGCATCGGAGAAGTCGTAGGTTGGGAGCTTCATGGTGTCGGGGTGCACGAACCAGTCGCAGACCACGCGTGATCGACCTGGGCTGAGTGGTTCGATCATGTGCACCATCAGGTAGTCAGGGTGCAGCGAGAGGAGCAGGTTTGGCCAGACGGCGAAGTACTGAATGCGCTTTGCATCAACCTCTGTCATGCCCTTCAGCCACGGTCGCTCGTGGGAGCCCTTGTCGAGTCCCATGGTGAGCGCTTCGCCAACGAGCGGCTGCCAGCCGCCCTTCCAAAGTCCACGCGCCGGGATGTCTTCACCAAGGTCGTACGGTGTCAGCGCGTTGAGTTGCGGGTGTACGCCTGGGCAGTGATAGCACTCGGAGTAGTTCTCCACCAAGATCTTCCAGTTTGCGGCAACGTCGTACACCTCGCGCTTGGCGAGGCGGAGCGGCGCGAACTCGAAACGCGCAAAGACCTCAACGAGATCGTCGAGGTAGGTGAGGAGCGGCTCAGCCGCCTTGTCGAGCGTCAGGAAGACGAAGCCCTGCCATGTCTCGCAGCGGAGCGGCACAAGGTCGTACTCGCGAGGATCGAATCGCTTCAGGTCGTCGGTGTGCTTCGCCTTCAGCAGCTTCCCATCTGGGCCGTAGACCCAGGCGTGATACGGGCAGACGATCTTCTTCGCCTCACCGCAATCTGGCTTTCCGTCCTGCGGCCCCTCGATCAGCGTTGCGCCGCGGTGTCGGCAGGCATTGATGAAGGCGTGCAACTTGTTGTCTTCGCCGCGCGAGATGATGACCTGTTCGCCGGCGAACTCGAGGAGGCGATACGAGCCAACGTTCGGCGTCTCCTCTTCGCGGCCGACGCAGCGCCACTCGTGGCGGAAGATCTCCTGCGACTCCCAGTCGAAGATCTCCTGATCGTGGTAGACCCGCGGCGGGAACATGTCTGCCTCGTCGAAGGGGCGGCGTACGGCGGCGATCGCCGCAGGGTCGAGTGGTGCCGGTCGCGATGCCTTCAACATGTCATAGATTCTCGCATGCCTGGCGGCTACTTGAGCGGTGCGTTGAGGCGGAGTACGCCACCGCGCGGGTCGCTGATCTGGATGCGCACGAGACCCTCGCGAGTGATCTCTGCGCGGCCGCGACTCCCATCGCTCCCGTGAAGGTCGAGGGCGCCGTAGGCGCGAATTCGACTCCCACGCAGCGAAGGGGCGAGCTCCGTGGTGATGGTGCCGCGGGCGGTGCCGCGCCAGGCGGCGAGGCCGGCACGGCGTCCGGGTGCGTCCACCTCGAACGCGAAGGTTGATGGGGCCGGCATGCCAAGTCCGCGGATCCCCACGGTCGTGCCCAAGATGCGTTCGCTCGCATCGTAGACGCCGATCTTCGGCACGGTGGCGCGAATCTTCGCCGCGATCTCGCGGCCCCCACCGGAGTTGATGGCGCTGATGAGCGCGCCGGTTTCAGGGTCGCGCTCCTCGAGGATCTGCTCGTTGGTGAACTCTGGTTGACGGTATCCGCTCCCGTACGTTGTGGACGCGGCGACCGCGTAATAGGCGAAGCAGGCGAGTGCGCCGGAAAACTCTGCGCCACCCGGTCGCTCTTCTTTGAGCAGCGTGCCGAGCGGGGAGAGGATGCGGCACTTTGCGGCACGTCGCGCAAGATACTGGAGGAATGTGGTGCCGTGTGTCTCATATGGCGCGCGCGCGTCGCCTGATGGCGAGAAGTAGGGCGAGCCGAGCTGCTCGTCTAATCGCATGTTCATCGCTCTATGGTACCGCTACGACTGGTGCCGCTCGGCTACACTGGCGCGGATGAGTGACGGGAGCGCAGCGCACACCAGAGGCAGCCGTGCGCCCGCCGCCTCCCTCGCAACCGCCGCAGCACTGTGGGGTGGGCTCTACGTCATTTCCGCGGCAACCTTTGAGGCGATCCCGCCCGCGACACTTACGCTGGTTCGACTCGCACTCGGCGTTGCGGTGCTGCTCGCGTTTGGACGTCTGTGCGGCGTCAGTACAGGTTGGGGTGAAGTTCCACATCGCGCCGCTTGGATCGCGGCACTCGTTGCCGCAACGAGCATGTTGCTGCAGTTCGGCGGGACGGCGCTCACCTCCGGTGTTGAGGGTTCAGTGGTGACCATGGCCACACCGATCTTCGTCTTGCTCTTCGGACGAGCGCTTGACGGCGTCGCAATTCCTCTCCGCGCGTGGGGTGGAATTGCGCTCGCACTTGCCGGCGTTCTGCTTCTTGCTCTGCGTGGGTCGACTGAGCTAGGTCCAACGGACGCTTCGCGAATCCTCGGCATGCTCGCACTCATTGGCGCGGGGGCATCGTGGGCGCTCTACTCGTCGCTGGGGCGACCGCTCGTTGCGGCGATCGGCGCGAGTCGAGCGATCGGCCTCACTGCGGCACTCGCGCTCGCCTTCATTGCACCCGTTGCGCTGATTGAAGCGATCGTTGGCGGATTTGATCTTGCCGCCGCCACCACGCCCGCGGCGCTTGGGGCGATTGCATACCTTGCCGTTGGTGCAACTGCGATCGGCTGGTCGCTCTGGTATCGCGGCTATGCGGCCGCACCACCTCGCGTTGCCGCCGCCGCACTCTTCCTTCAACCGCTTGTTGCGGCGATTCTCGGCGTTGGCCTCCTCGGGGAGGCGGCTGATACCGCGCTCTTCGCGGGTGCGGCGCTGCTCCTTGGTGGCGTTGGACTAATCTCGCGCGGCGAGGCGACGCGCTGATGGACGATCTACGCCGGTACCTCACTGCACCCCCACCAGTCACAGGACGGCGTGCGATCACGACGAGTGATGCTGGTGAGATGCGCAATCCAATTCCAACGGATCGCACCGCCTGGCGCGAGTGGGTCTCTGCATCGAAGACCCGAAACTGGCTGCGTCGAGATCCACTGCTCGACTGGCTAGAAGAGCACGGCACCAGCAAGGGGTTTGCGCGTGATGCAGGAGCCGACGCGAAGCCGCCGAGCCCGTACGACCTGCGCGAACTCCTCTTTGCGCAAGGGAACCGATTTGAAGAGCGCATCTTTGAGATCCTTGAGCCGAAGGTCAACTCACACCGACTAGTTTCAGATGGGTGGCAGGCGACGCGGACCCTCGCCGCCGCCGAAGCCACCTTCGCGGCGATGAGTGAAGGGGTTGAGCTGATCCAACAGGCGGTCGTCCGCAATCCAGAAGACCTGACCTACGGCGCGATCGATCTTCTTGTTCGTAGCGATGTGCTCGAGCGACTCTTCCCAGGGACGCTCAGCACGGAGGAGGCGTCGCGGCCCGCTCCTGGGCTCGCACCCGAAGGTGGCGAGGCGCCGCCCTGGCATTACGTGGTGGTCGACGTGAAGTTCTCCACGCTCGATCTTTCCGTGAGCGGATACGCAGGAAGTTCGCAACGCCATTACGCGGGCCAAGTGCTCGTTTATACGGCTGCGGTGGCGCGCCTGCAGGGCTACTGTCCGCCCGATGCATTCCTGCTCGGTCGCACCTGGGTGAGTAGCAAGGGTCGCGGCAGCGGCGCGCTTGACCGACTTGCACGCGTCCCCGTTGATCGTGAGAGCACGCGCGACGATGAGACGCCACTTGCGATTGAGGTTGGCCGCGCACTGGAGTGGATCCGCTCCGTTCGACGTGATGGCGCTTCGTGGGAGGCTCTGCCGCGGCCGACGCGACTGGAGCTCTATCCAAACATGAACGCCGACCAGGATCAGCCGTGGAGTGACGCGAAACGAATAATTGCGCAAGAGATCGGCGAGCTTACCTACCTGCCAGGGGTTGGCTCGGATCTCCGCGATGCGGCTGTGGCATCTGGAATCATGCGACGCGACGAACCTAGGCTCACCCCTGAACGTCTTGGGGTGACTGGTGATGCACGTCCGCGCCGATTGGCGGCGGTGCTCGCCGCAAACGCCGTACCAGCAACCGCTCCCGCGGCGGAGAAGGTTCTCCCCGCGAAGATTCAGCTGCGCGATGATGAACACTGGCGCAGGCCAGCGCGCATCGAGTTTTACGTGGACTTTGAGAACTCGGGGAACCTGAACGACGACTTCACAGCACTCCCTCTTGTCGGCGGTGCGACCTGCATCTTCCAGATCGGCTGTCACATCTCAATTGACGGACGAGAACCAACGGCGAGTGAGATCGCTGCTGCCGCAGCGGCAGGTGCTGCCGCGGGTGAGCGACTCTTCACCCCACGCAGTGAGGATCTGAGCTGGTTCCCATCATTCGGACAGTGGAGTGGCGATCGACTCAACGCGGCATCTGAGCGTGCCGTGCTGGATGCGTGGCTCGCATACATGAACGCGTGGCGAGAATCGCTCAACGTCACGTGGGCCGAGACGCGCATCGTCCACTGGTCGCCAGCGGAGCGAAACCTCCTCTTTACCGCCGCAGATTCTGCGGTGAGTCGACACCCAACATGGTCGCTTCCCGAGGATCTCGGTTGGTTCGATGCGTTTGAGGAGCTTGTCTACCGCGTGCCAGTGAGCGTGCGTGGTGCGTACGGTTATGGGCTGAAGGAGATCGCAAAGTCCATGCGCGCAGCTGGACTCATCGATGTCTCATGGGGAGACGGCCCTGCGGATGGGATGGGGGCGATGGCCGCTGCGTATACGGCGGATGCGCGCGCCGCAGCCGAAGGGAAGCGACTCGCCGACTACGACTACTTCCGTGCTGGTGCGGAGTACAACGCCGCCGACTGCCGTTCGATGTTCTTGCTGCTCGCCTGGTTGCGCGCCAACCGCTAGCGGCGCGCGGGTCCTTACCGACGGCGGTAGCGCCGCGCGATCACGCTATAGAGCGGAAGCTTCGTCAAGAGTTCTGAGATCGGGCGCGCCTCTCGTCCTTCGCGCCCCTCTACGGCGAGGAGGCGGTCCGCGGCGTCGCCTTCCACGTGGCGCGGATCGCAGGTGGCGAGGTCAATCGCAACCTGACCGGGGATTGGCGTACCGAGTTGCGCGAGTAGGTCGGCGGGGATGCCCTCGTCACCGAACTCGGCGCGTAGCTCTTCCTCCAACTGCCAGCGCGGATTGCGGAAGAGGATCGCGCGCCACGCCTCGGCAACCGCCTGCGTGACCGTGCCGTCACCTGGCTTCGGTGACGGAGAGAGATCCTTGCCGCGCGCCCAGCGCGCCGCCTGGTGGAGGAGCGTGTACTCGTCGAGTTCAAGATACGCGGCGAGATCTTCTGCAGGTGACGTGTCGCCGAAGATGGCGCGAATGCCGGGGGCGAACGCCTCCTTCATATCCAGGTCAATGCCGCGCACGGTGCGATGCAGGTAGACCTGCTGATACATGAAGTGCCGCGCGTTCAAGAAGCTCTCCAACGCGCCGACCGCAGGTTCATAGAGGGTGAGACCGCGCGGGCCGATGAAGCTGTAGCGACGCAGGCGCTCCACATCCACGGCGCCAATCTGCACGCCGGTCATGTACGAATCGCGACGGACGTAGTCGAGGTTGTCAACGGTGAAGACACCAGAGAGGAGCGGTTGCAAGATGCGCAGCCAGCGCGGCACCGTCTTGTCTTCAATTGGCGGCTTGGAGATGAGGAAGCTCACCCAGGTTGGGTCAATCGACTCGCCGTCGCTGAATCGATCGCGCTCGGCGTGTTCGCCCGGCGCGCGACGGAGCCTGCTGATAATCGCACCAACTTCGTGCTCGATGATGAGCGCGGAGAGATCTTCGTGCGCAAGTCGCTTCCCCGGCGCACGCCTCGCGTCATCTGGGGCGGCGAACTTCTCTAAGACTTCATGATCAAAGAAGTGGGCAAATGGGCCGTGACCGACATCGTGGAGCAGCCCCGCCACGCGCATCGTCTCCACCACAAGGCCCTCGCTCGGGATGTCCTCACCGCTCGCGCGCAGCTGATCGGCGAGTGAGCCATACAGCTGCCGCGCCCAGAGTCCCGCCTCATGCATCACACCGAGCCCGTGCGAGAAGCGGCTGTGCTCGGCGGTCGGGAAGACCCAGCGTGCACTCTGCAACTGGCTGATGCGGCGCAGTCGCTGTAGCCACGGCGTGTCGAGCAGATCCTCTTCGGCGGCCTCTTCCGCGAGGTAGCCGAGCGCCGCCGCACCATCTGGGGTGAGGCGCTTGGTCAGCTCGATGTAGCCGTGAATCGGGTCACTGATGAGGTTGACCGCTTTGAAGCGCGCCGCCTCACTTCCGGCGCCGTTCCCCCCGCTGCCGGCGACGCTCATGCGTTGCGGTATCGCGCGGCTGCGGTGGCGAGGATACGTGCAACATCATCGCGAAGTGTTGGCGGCTTCAGCACCTCCACTCCATCGCCCCAACTGAGGATCCAGGCGCGAATCTCAAGCAAGCCCGAGACGCGTGCGCGCCAGAGGAGGGAGCCATCCGCCTCACGTTCGCTGACCTGTGACGGATGCCATCGCGTCTCCGATGCGCGTGGCGCGGCCTCTGGGGTGAAGCGCAACACAATCTCCTCAAGTGGTTGATCCGCAACGATGTCCCACGCGGCGGCGAGGGTGCGCTCGAGTTCCACCTCTTGGGGCCGAGTGAACGTCGCGATCGTCATGCGTGGATCCTTGATGCGATCAACGCGGAAGGTGCGCATCGCGTTGCGCGTCTCGTCGAAACCAATCAAATATGTTGCGAGCGTCGCGGCGGATGGTTCAATGAGGTACGGATGTACGCGTGCGGTTCGCGTCGTGCCTGGGCTACTCCATGCAGCGGCGTATTCAAACTCCACGACGCGACCGTTCACCCAGGCATTGGAGAGGACGCGCAGCCTGGTCTGCGCCTCAGGCTGATCACGTAGCTGGCTGATCTGCGACACCGTGCGTTCAACGGCGGAGCGGAGCGGTTCTTCCAACATGCCACCGAGCTTCATCAGCGCGGCACCCAACTCAGGGTCGTAGCCAGTGGCAAACTTCGCCAGGAGGCGTGCCGCCAAGACGATCGCAATGGCTTCGTCGCGACTGAATCGCAGCGCGGGGAGTAGTCCGCTCTCCAAGACGCCCCATCGTCCGTGCTCATTCCAGATCGGGACATCGACCTCGCGTTCGAGCGCCTTCAGATCGCGGTAGGCGGTGCGGCGACTGACGCCGAGCTTCTTCGCGAGGTCGTTCGGCCGGATGCCCGCCTCACCAACCGCCTCCACGAATTTCAGCGTGCGCAGGAGTCGTGCGGTGCGGTCGCTCTTCGTGAAGTCTTCGCGATCGGGCTGGGCCTGAGTCTGGGTCATGTCCCAGACTGTGCCACACCACCTCCTGCCGCACCAGGCGTGCGGGCGGCCGCCTGCACGAAGGCAGTCCAGACACGTTCAAGGTCCGCGGGTGAGCTCTCCGTCCGCTCAGGGTGACACTGCACGCCGAGGACAAATCGATCCCCCAGTGCCTCCAGCCCTTCCACCAGAATCCCACGCGGCGACTCGGCGAACGCGGAGGCGTGGAGTCCAGGAGCCAGCCGCTCTGGCGTCACCGCCTGATGGTGATAGCTGTTGACGGCGAGTGGTGCGCGCATTTCACCGAGGATCTGCGCGAGACGCGTCCCGTCTTGCACGTTGAGCGGGTGGGTCAGCGCTGGCGTTGCGGGATACGGTGCGCCAACCTGCCCTTCGACATGTTGCAACAGGCTGCCGCCGCGATTCACATTTAGCAGTTGCATCCCGCGACAGATGCCAAAGATCGGAAGTGCGCGCGCATCAGCAGCGGCGATCGCCTCCCACTCCAGCGCATCGCGCGCCTCATCCATCTCCACGGCGCCATCGATCGCCTCGTTGTAGCGACTTGGATGAACGTCCGCACCGCCAGAGAGGAGAAGCCCCTCCATGTTGGCGAAGGCGGTCGCACGCTGTGTTGCGGTTGCGTTCGCGGAGATCAGGATCGGTAACCCTCCGGCGCGGCGAATTCCATCGGCGTATCGCGCGTTCACCAGTGCAACGCGCGCGGGATCAAGGTCGGCATCGTGATCGGCGACGGTGATCACGATGAGCGGCGCGCGCATGGTGATTACGCGCGTGCGGTGGCCGGCTTTGTGGCGGCGAGCTGCGCGAGCGAAGCGAGGAGTCGCGTCACCTCATCGACCGTGTTGTATGACATCAGACCGGTGCGGAGCACGCCACCGTGCTCGGTCAGGCCGAGCGCGTCAATGGCATTCGGCGCGTAGAAGTCGCCGCTCCAGACCTGGATCCCATCGCCCGCCAGGTGTTCCGCCGCTTCGTCTGGTGAGGCGAAGTCCATCGTGAACGAGACGATCGAGGTGCGCTCGTGTAGCCGGGCGCGGTCTGTGATGCCGCGCACCTTCACGCCACCAATCTGATCCAACCCGTCGAGGAGTTGTCGCACCAGGTCCGTCTCATAGCGTGTGATCGCCTTCAGGCCCGCACGAATCTCGCCGCGCCGTCCGTTGAGCGGCGCGTGATCAGCTGGGTCGCCGAACTCTCTCCCGATCCAGGCGAGGTGATTGATCGCTGCCGTCACACCCGCCATCGCCTCAAAGGCGGGCGTTCCCGTCTCCCAGAGATCGTGCGCGGGGCGCACCTTGTATCGGCCGAAGCGCTCAAGGAGCGGCAGCTTCCCGTATAGGAGTCCAGCGTGCGGCCCGTAGAACTTGTACGGCGAGCAGAGGAGGAAGTCGGTATCGAGCGCCTGTACGTCAATGGGGTAGTGCGGCGCGCTGCACACCGCATCAAGCACCGTGATCGCGCCAACGGCATGCGCCGCATCCACCATCTTCTTCGAGGGATTGATCGTGCCGAGCGCATTGGAAGACATGCCAACGGCAACGATCTTCGTGCGCGGACCGATGAGTGAGGCGTAGTGGTCCATGTCAAGGGTGCCGTCAGCAGGGTTGAGGCGGATCACCTTCAAGATGAGCCCGTGATCTTCGGCAAGCAGGCGCCACGGACTGTAGTTCGCATCGTGATCGAGCTGCGTCACCACGATCTCATCACCCGCCTGAAGCTCGCGCGCGAGCGAGCGTGAGAGCTGGAAGTTGAGCGTGGACATGTTCGCGCCGAACTTCACGGCCTCTCGCGGTGCATTGAGAAGATCTTCCGCGGCGCGATGCGCCTCCTCGTCCACCTCGCTCTGAGCGCGCGAGGTGCTGAAGTAGCCGCCGCTGTTGGCATTTGCGCGAAGGAAGAAATCGGCATACGCATCAATCACCGCCTGTGGAACTTGTGTGCCTGCGGGCCCATCGAGGAACGCGATCGGCCGGCCGTCCGAGAGCGTGTTGGCGAGTGAGGGGAATCGTGCGCGGATTGCGGCAACGTCGTATGGCTTCATGGGCCCTCCTACTCGCTGATCCTAGTGCGCGCACTTCGCCAGCGCGCTCCAGCGCGCGCAACGAGTGCGATCCCTGCGCCGATCAGGAGCGGGAGGAGGAGGGCGCCCACCAGTCCGAGAAGTCCGCCTGGCCCCGTCGCAACTCCACCGTTTCGCGCATCGCCGCTCTCAGGGCTCACCGTCTGGCTCAGGGAGGGTGACATGGTGGCGTTCACGCTCGCCGAGATCTCGCCGAGAAGTCCAACGATTGCGATGCCGACGGTGAGCACACCAGCGACCAGCGCGGCAAGGGTGATGAGGCTTATCGCTAGGCTGCCGCGCGCTTCGCTCCCAAGGATTCGAAGCGCATCACGACTATCGAGGGTGGTGAGGACGAGCGGTTGCCCCGCCCCCGCTGCGGTCAGCCTCCCGTTGCGGAGAAGCCCCACCACCGTCCCGCGATCCAGCGTGCTGATCTGCTCCAGGACGACGCGCGCGGTGAGTGTTGGCGCGCTCGTCGCAAGGGCTGTGACGAGTGCGGACGTTGCATCATCGGTGAAGGTTCGACCTGATGCGACGAGCTCAAGAACGCTCCCCTCCCACTGGCGTTCGATCACGACAAGGCCGTCGCCGAGCGAGTTGGCATCAATCTCAATGGACGCGCTAGGGCTTGTGATGAAGAACTGCACGCTGCGCACCGCGCGCTCCAGTTCACGCCAGGTGTCGCCTTCGCGCACGAGGACGCGCTCGCGACGATAGACCAGAGGACGATGATTCTCATCGTCAAACGCTTCAGCGGCATCGATGCTCCCCTGCACGGCGAGGTAGCGGCCTTCACCGACGAGCAGCGCTTCTTCTGGCGAGACTGGGGCAAGGCCCGCCATCAGTCGCGCGGAGCGAGCGCGCGTGCCACCGCGACGACTCGCCCACACTGAGAGTGCGATCAGTCCGGCGCCGATTGCGAGCAGTAGCGCGCTCATCCGAGCGCCCGTCCCGTGGCGGGATCAATGGACTGCGTTGCACCTGCAATGCTGGTGAGGATCAACTGTCCGCCGAGCAGCTCGGCGGCGCCGACCACATCCGTGTGGGCAAGGCGCCACTTCACCTCACCGTCGGCGCGGATTGCCCACGTCTCCACCTCACTCTGAACAATGACGTGATCGAAGCGAGGCGACGCCGCGACTGCAACCACTGGAGTGCCGGTCTGATGGAGCCAGGCGAGTTTCCCCGTGCGCGATCCAAAGGCATAGACGGTGAAGCCGTAACCCACCACAAAGAGTTCGCCTTCGTCCCAGTGCAGCGCGCGCGGCTCGTCGTAGATTGCGGATGCGAGTCGCACCGCCCACGCGCCACTCGGATGCTCCACGCGCATCTCCATACGGCAGAGTCGATCAGGGTCTGACTCCGCGCCTGCGCCGAGCGTGCCGTGATCGACGAGCGTTGCTCCCGCTTCGGAGAGAGCGAAGACGGCGGCCGCCTGGCCGCTGCTCCCCCAGGTGGCGCGAACACGGAGGCCCCCAGGAAAACTCGTGATCAGGCTGCGCGGCTCTCCAGCTCCGGCGGGGATTGGGGCGGCGGCGCGGTCGTTCATTCCTCGATTCTACGCGCGTCGTACGATGAGCCAATGAAGGCGATCCTCTTCGATTGGGACGGAACGCTGATCGATACCGCCGAGCACGTATATGAGGCGAACGTGGAGGTGATCAAGTCGATCGGCCTCCCCCCGCTGAGCCGCGAACTCTACGGCCTTCACTACTCACCGAACTGGCGTCGCATGTACGCGTCGCTTGGTGTTCCTGAGCCGTTGGTAGAAGGGGCGGCCGCGATCTGGCACGGCGCGTATCGCGGTCACGAAGCGGATCTCCTCCCTGGTGCGCGCGCTGCTCTTGAGCGACTCGTTGCGGCGGGAATACCGATCGGCGTGGTGACGGCGGGAGACCGGGAGGTCGTCTCCGGGCAGCTGAAGCGAACAGGTGTCGCCGACCTACTCGGTTCTGTGGTCTACGGCGATGACATCACGGAGCAGAAGCCGCACCCGGAGCCGCTGCGCCGTGGACTCGCCGCACTCGGCCACGGTTCGACTCCAGAGCAAGCCGCGTACCTCGGCGACACGCTCGATGACGTTCGCATGGCACGCGCGGCGGGACTTCGGGCGATCGGGGTGCGGTCACCCTTCTTTGATCCGGAGCGATTCCTTGCAGAGGCAGATGCCCACGAGCACGCTGAGTCCGTCGCGGCGTGGGTTGACGCGTACCTCGCGGCGCGAACGCGCTAGACTCACCGCATCGCGACAGGGGAGCGCCAAAGGGCGCTGAGAAACGGGAGAACCCGTGACCCTACGAACCTGATCCGGGTCATGCTGGCGAAGGGAGACGCAGGAGCCCTGTGCGATAGAGAGTGAGGGCATCTGCGCGCACTGATCCTTGCCGGAGGCGACCACCCGACTCGCGCCGCGCTCGACGCCGCGTGGCCAGGCTGGTCTGACGCCGAACTCGTGATTGGCGTCGATGGCGGCGCGCGCGCCGCGGCGCCACTCGGCCTCACCCTCCATCTGATCGTTGGCGACTTCGACACACTGCGCGCAGAAGAGGTGGACGCGTTCGCCGCGCAGGGTGTCCGCGTTGCGCGTTCACCGCACGACAAAGATGCAACGGATACGGAACTCGCACTGCTCGCCGCATGCGATGAAGGTGCGTCACGCGTGGAGATCCTCGGCGCGCTCGGCGCGAGCGGCGGTCGCAGCGATCACTCGCTCGGCACGATCGCACTCCTTGCGCATCCGCGTGCACGCGCTCTTGACTGCTCGCTGCTTGACGCGACGAGTCGCATTCGCCTCTTGACCGCACCCGCGCGATTTGCATCGGATGCCACTGCTGGGACCGTCATCTCGCTGATCCCATGGGGTGGCGGCGCGACGGTCAGCACCGAGCGCTTGCGCTGGCCGCTGCAGCGCGAGCAACTACACGAAGGGAGTACGCGCGGACTCTCCAACGAGAGTCTCGGCGCGCCGTTTGTTGAGGTGTATGACGGTTCACTGCTGATCAGCGAAGGGCCAAGCCTGCGTGATCATGCGCCGATGGAGTAAGGAGGAGCAGATGAACACACGGTGGAGCCTGATGGATCTTGTGTCACTCTCGGTGATCGGGATCAGCTGCGGCGCACTCTTCGCCGGGTGGAATCTTCTCTGGGGTGCGCTCACACCGCTCTTTGCACTCGTCCTCCCACTGCAGTACCTGCTGCTCGCGGGGACCTGGGTGATCGCCGGTCCGCTCGCGGGCCTGATCATCAAGCGACGCGGCGCCGCACTCTTCGGTGAGCTGATCGCCGCGTCGGTCTCGTTCCTCCTTGCAAGCCAGTGGTCCATTGATGCGCTCTTCTCCGGAGCGGCCCAAGGGCTCGGTGCAGAAGTCATCTTCCTTCTCTTCGGGTATCGCGTCTGGGGTTGGTCCGTGGTCGTTGCCGCTGGTGCGGCCTCCGGTGTTGGCATGGCGTTGCATGATCTACCGCTCTACTTTGCAGGGGTTGATGCAAGCTACGCCGTGCTGTTGGCGGCGGCGATGGTCGTGAGCAGCGCGCTACTCGGTGGCGGTGGTGCGCTGCTGCTGCATCGCGCCTTGCGACGCAGCGGCGCACTTGACGCGATTGGTGCGTGAGTCGCGGACGGCACCTGCGGCGGTGTCGTCCACGGTGAGGTCGCTCCCTGAGATCGAGATCGCCGATCTGGTCTGGCGACCGGCGGGTGTTGCCGCGCCGACGCTCGACCTACGCGGGTACTCGCTGCACGTCCGAGGCGGCGAAACGCTGCTGATCAGCGGCGCATCTGGTGCCGGAAAGAGCACGCTCGCCGCCGCATGTGCCGGACTTCTCGGCACACTCGTACCTGGCGAGCTGCAGGGGACGCTTCGCGTGGGCGGGTTTGACCTGGTTGCAGCGGCTGTAGCGCGTGAACCGGGCCCACCCGCAACGCTCCTTGAGCAGATCGGCGTGATCCTGGCGGGGCCGGCGCCGCGCCATGCGCTCCCTCGACTCACAGATGATGTGGCGCTCGCGCTGGAGAGTCGCGGAGTTCCCGCCGCGTCGATCCATGCGAAGGTGCACGCCGCAATCAGCGCCGCTGGACTTCCGGAGCGCGCGGGCGAGAGTGATGTGGATCGCCTGAGTGGAGGGGAGCGAGCGCTCGCTGCGGCGGCGAGTGCACTGGTTACTGACCCCGCGCTCCTGATTGCCGACGAACCACTCGCCGGTCTTGACGAGACGCGAGCCGCCGCGCTTGTCACGCAGATCGCAACGCTCCAGGCGACGCGCGTGCTCGTTGCCCACGAGCTCGAGCGTCTTTCGTTTGCCAACCACACGATTCACCTTGGAGAGGGGCGCGTGGTTCCGCGCGCCACAGCGCATCGCGCCGAAGCGCTCAGCGAGCCGACTGCACCAGTTGGGTCAGGTTCGGCAAAGAGCGTCGTGGTCCTGCAACTCTTCGCTGCAGCGAGTGCAGATCGTCCGAACGTGCCTCCCGTGAGCATCACGATGCACGCAGGGGAGTTGGCGCTGCTGCACGGCGAAACAGGGACCGGCAAGTCAGCACTCCTCGCGCTCGCTGCAGGAGTTCTCCCGCTCGATGGCGGTGAACGACACGTTGCGGATCAGGTGGTCCGCTACGTCCCACAGGACCCGGGTCTTCTCCTCGGTGCGAGATCGCTCGCGCAGATGCTGGCGCCTGGGGACGTGGCGCGCGCCGAAGCGTTTGCCAGGGAACTTGGCGTTGCGGATCTGATGAGTCGTCCCGCATCTCGCTGCTCCGATGGTGAGCGTCGCCGACTCGCGCTCGTACTCACGGCATCGCAGGGTCCAACCGCCTTGCTCGTTGATGAGCCGACGCTCGGCTTGGACGATGCGTCGGCCGCACGCGTGATGACTCTGTTGGTTGATCAGGCGCGCGCCGGTTGCTCACTCCTTGTTGCAACGCATGACGAGCGAGCTGCACGTGCGGTGCCGCCAGATCTGCTCCGCACCGTCCACCACCCAACGGGGACGAGCGGGGAAGCGAACGGCGGCGAACCGTCGGTGATTGGACGAGGCGTGCAACTCGCGAGCGAGCTGCTTGGCCCGATACCGGTGAAGCGCCTGATTGGTGTCTCAAATCCGTTGACGCGCTTCGGCCTTGCGCTCTTCTGGTTTGCCCTCTCCGTGATCAGTCCAGCCACCGCGGTTGCGCAAGGTGCGATCGCACTCCCTGCGCTGATCGTTGCCTGGAGCTCGGGCGTACAGTTTCTTGCGACGCTGAGACTCGCGCTTGCGCTCGCACCAGCGATCGCAGGGTTGGTGATCGCAAACCTGATCGGCGGCTCAAGCGCAGAGGCGGCCTTCGGCGCGGGGCTTCGACTGGTCGCGTTTGCGGCGGGGAGCCTGGTACTTCTCCGTCCCTTTGAGCCACTGCGCCTCGCCGACGGCGCACTCCAACATCTGCGCGCGCCATTCGCACCCACGCTCACCCTGCTCGCAAGCGCGGCCACACTTCCGACGCTGATGCGCGAGGCGAGGGAGCGGCGAGCGATTCGACGCCTCTCACACCGTGGAAGCGACCCACTCTTGCTCGCCGATCTCTTTGATGCGGCGATTCGTGCGATCCCTCGGCTGGCGATCGCACTTGAGGTGCGCGGTGTCCGCCTCCCGTCGCGAGCCCGCCCTGCGAGCACATCACGACCCTCAACCTTCGGTCGTGCGGATCTGCTGATCATCCTGTTGAGCGCGGGGGGTCTACTCGTGAGCATTGTGCGCGTGCTGATTGAACGCCTTACACTCGCCGCATGAGTCCACTCGACGCGCGGCCAGATGTTGGAGACGTGGCTCCGCCCTTTCAACTGCGCGACGCTGATGGGGTTGAGCATTCACTGAGCGCCGCTGCTGGTAGTTGGCTCGCCCTCTACTTCTATCCAAAAGACGACACTCCTGGATGCACGATTGAAGCCTGTGAGTTTCGAGACGCGGAGCGCGCGCTACAGGAGGCTGGCGCGATCGTCTGGGGAGTGAGCCCGGATGATGAGGCGAGCAAGGCCGCCTTCCGCGACAAGTTCCAACTCAACTTCCCCATCCTTGCCGACGTCGGCCATCACGTGGCCGAGGCGTATGGGGTTTGGGGGGAGCGCACGGTGGGGGATCGCACCTTTACGGGGACGCATCGCGTTACTTTCCTGATCAACCCTCAGGGGAGGGTGGCACGGGTCTGGGGGAGTGTCACGCCGACCGGTCATGCGGCGGAAGTGCTCGCGGAGATCGAGGCGCGACGAGCCTGATCTGCCCCTTCCCGTCGAAGGCGTCCACGAGGCGCCCCTGCTAGAATTTCACTATAGAAACGCGGTCCCACCGTCGGCAAGAAAGGTTGATCGTGACCCTCGAGACGCAGGACTTTCTGGTTCAACCAGTCGATGCCTCCTGGCTTCAATGCAACATTGAGTGCCAAGAGGCATGCCCCGTTGGCACCAATTGCCGCGGCTACCTGAATCTCGCCGCCGAAGGGAAGTTCGAAGAGGGATACCTCCTCTCCCGCGAGCCGAATCCGATCGCCGCGATGTGCTCCTACGTCTGCTCCGCCCCCTGCGAGCGAGCCTGCCGCCGAGGCGACATCGACCGCCCGCTCGCTATCCGCGCCATGAAGCGATTCCTTGTTGAGTGGCACGCCGCGTCCGGCATCCCAGACGTTGCGCCGCAGATCACGCCGCGGGTTGAGCGCGTTGCAGTGATTGGCGCGGGCCCCGCCGGCCTCTCAGTAGCGCGCGAGCTCGCGGTGAAGGGCTATCAGGTCACCGTGTACGACAGCCTCCCGTACGGCGGCGGCACGATGCTCATTGGGGTTCCCGCTTTCCGCCTGCCACGCGAAGCAATTGAGACCGACGTCCGGCTCATTGAAAAGCTCGGCGTGACGTTTGTCTACAACACGCAGATCGGACGCGACATCACCTTTGAGCAGCTGCAGAAGGACTTCAACGCGATTGCCATCTGCGCGGGGGCCATGGATCCGGTCGCCCTCGACATCCCAGGGAGCGATCTTGAGGGTCTCGTCTATGGCGTTGACTTCATGAAGAGCGCCAACCTTGGCGAACCGCTCAGCGTTGGCCGCGACGTGGTGGTCATCGGCGGCGGGTACACCGCCATGGACTGCGCGCGCACCTCGCTCCGTCACGGTGCCGAACACGTCACGATCGCTTATCGCCGCACCCGCTCTGAGCTTGTCGTTGACGAAGAGGAGCTTGGCGAGACGGAACGAGAGGGCGTGGACATGGCCTTTCTCGTCTCACCACTTGAGTTGATCGGTGAGAACGGCAAGATCACTGGCGTGCGCATGATCAAGAATCGACTCGGTGAACCAGACGCATCTGGTCGACGCAGCCCCGTTCCAATTGAGGGCTCTGAGTACATCTTGAAGGCGGACAACGTCATCCCCGCCGTCTCGCAGGCTGCAGACCTCACCTTCCTCCCGGTCCAGAGCAGCTTCGAGGTCGCGCGTGGTCGCGTAAAGGTTGACCCAGCAACGTACGCAACCAACATTCGTGGCGTCTGGGCGTGCGGAGACTTCGTCACCGGTCCCGCAACGATGATTGAAGCGGCGGGCCACGCCAAGAAGTGCGCCTATGCGATCGATCGCTACCTATCTGGCGCCGTGCATGTTCAGGTCGATGCGAATGTGCGAATCACCAGCTCCTGGCGCCACGACATGCCAGAGTTCTACGATCGAATCCCGCGTCAGCACATCCCCGTGCTCCCGCTCGCCGAGCGACTCCCCTCCACGGACGCGACCGTGAACTTCACCACGCAGGTCGAGCTCGGTTACGGCGCGCAGCAGGCGATCGCCGAGAGCACGCGCTGTCTCATGTGCAACTACAACATCTGGTTCGACCCCATGCGCTGCGTCCTCTGCGGCGCATGTGCCGATGTCTGCCCCGAAGGGGTGATCCACATGGTGGACATCAATCAGCTGAAGGCCGAAGGGGCCCTCCCCGAACTCTCAGAGGCATACGGCTGGGAGAACGGCGGGGCGATGATTCTGGACGAGGAGCGCTGCATTCGTTGCGCCCTCTGCGTCAAGCGCTGTCCGTTCGACGCCATTACGATGGAGAAGTTCGAACTACAGGAGATCAGCTCGGATGGGCGCCTCTATAAGGAGTCCTACCGAGATGGTCAGCTTGCCGGCGTGGCCGGCGCAGGAGGGGGGGCACAGTGAGCCTACTCGCGAAGGTCGATCAGGCGGTACGCCGATCCTCCGCGTGGCGCTCCATCTTCCGAAACTCCTACCCGAACGACGAGCGCAGCCGTGCCTACGCCGTCATGAACAATGTCTTTCTCCATCTTCACCCGGTACGCGTGCGTCAACACGCGGTGAAGTTCGCCTACACCTTCTGCCTCGGTGGCCTCAGCTTCTTCCTCTTCCTCGTGCTCACTGTGACCGGCGTCTATCTCATGTTCTTCTACGCGCCGTCGGCCACACAAGCCTATTCAGACATCTTGAAGATCCAGACGCTGGTGCCGTTCGGACAGATCACGCGTAACATCCATCGCTGGGGTGCGCACCTGATGGTCTTCTTCGTCTTCCTCCACATGATGCGCGTCTTCTATCACGGCGCGTACAAGCCTCCGCGCGAGTTCAACTGGGTCGTCGGCGTGGTGCTTCTCTTCTTGACGATGATGCTCAGCTTTACTGGCTACCTCCTGCCGTGGGACCAGATCGCGTATTGGGCAATCACGATCGGTTCCAACATGGCCGGATATGCGCCGCTGCTCAACACGCCATCCAAGCTGCTCCTCCTCGGAGGACTTGAGGTTGGACAGAACACGCTGCTGCGCTTCTACGTGCTGCACGTGATGGTCTTTCCGCTCCTTGCGGCAGTCTTCCTCGCAGTCCACTTCTGGCGTATCCGCAAGGATGGCGGCATCAGCGGGCCACTGTGAGCGGGGGGCGACGATGAGCGACGAGCAGCGCCAAGCCCCAGTCGCGCCGGTCGATCCTTCGCGCCGAACGGAGATTGACAAGCAGCGCGTGCCAATGGCGGCGCGACCATACAGACTCCTTGCGCTGGTGAAGCAGGACGCGGTGGTCCGCGTCCAGAAGGAGCCAGACGACACGGTGATGACGTGGCCACACCTGCTCACGATTGAATTCCTTTCCGCCGTAGCAATGAGCATCTTCCTGTTGCTGCTCGGCCTCTTCATCAATGCGCCGCTCGAAGAGCTCGCAAATCCAAATGTCACCCCCGCGGTGGCAAAGGCGCCGTGGTACTTCCTCGGTCTCCAAGAGCTGCTCGCCTACTTCCATCCAACCGTTGCTGGTGCGCTGACTCCAGCGGCCATCCTCGTCGGCAGCGCGCTGATCCCGTATCTCGATCGCCGCAACATCCACAGCACGCGCCCTTCGGATCGGAAGCTTGAGGTTTCACTCTTCTCGATCCTCTGGGCGCTTGGGCTCGCCGTCACATTCATCGGAATCTTCTTCCGTGGCCCTGGCTACTCCTTTGTGTTGCCGTGGGTGAACGGATTCTTCTTCAGCCTTTGATGGGAGGCGCGCAGTGAGTCATTACGGCGTCGAACCCGCAGATAAGCCGAAGGCCCTCACGTCGCAGACGATCAAGGCGCTGCGTCACGAAGAGGTGAAGGGGATCTCACGCCGTCGACTACTGCGCACCACGATCGGTGCTGGCTTCGGACTCTGGCTCCTTGAGGTTACGGCGGGAACCCTCTCGTTCCTGTGGCCGAATCTTGAGGGCGGATTCGGCGGGAAGGTTTCCGTCGGGACGTTTGACTCGTTGAAGAATCAAAACGCGGCACTTCCGTTCAGTGAGGGATATCCGGTGTACGTTCAAGAGGCGCGCGCCTACATCATGCTTGTGGATCCAACGCGACCCGAATTCACGGTCGGCGAAGATCCGACTGGCGACGGCACCGCACTGAACGTTCGCGCCCTGTATCAGCGCTGCCCGCACCTCGGCTGCAAGCCGAACCCCTGCATCAAGACGTACTGGCTTGAGTGCGCATGTCATGGCAGCCGCTTCGATCGGGTCGGCACGAAGGCGGATGGCATCGGTCCTGCGCCACGCGGCATGGATCGCTTCGCGTTGCAGGTGGACGAAGATGGGCTCCTCACGCTCGACACGGGGAAGATCACGCTCGGCACGCCACCAGTTGCACTCGGCCGACCTGGACTTGAGGCACCACGCGCCGCCACGGGGTGCATTTAAATGAACGATGAGCAGCGCGACCTGCCAACGCCCGTCGAGAAGCTGACGCCGCCAACGCCGCGTCTCTCCAGCCCTGCCCCGATCCAAACTCATGGGCTCACCGCAGAGCGCGTGGCGAAGATCGTGAGCCAGAGCGGCTCCGCGCGTATGACCGCGCTCCTCGGTATTGTCGTGGTCACCCTCTTCGTCCTTGTCTACGCCTTCTATGACCAGGGCCTCCCAGGCGTTGAAGGCTCCTCGCGCATGGAGGCGGCGCGCGAAGAGATCTATCTCGACACGGTCAAGCGCGGCTACAACCTCTATGAGGCGAACTGTGCACGATGCCATGGAGAACAGGGGCAGGGTGGCATTGGTCCAGTGCTCAATGACCAAGGGAAACTCCTCGCGCACCTCTCGCCCGCGTACCTTTACAACGTGTTGACCGTAGGTGGCCGCTACATCTGTGGCGATGCAAACTCACTGATGGGTGTCTGGGCGGACAGCAATGGCGGCCCGCTGAACTACCGAGAGATTGAAGAGCTGATCGCTTGGATGCGCGCCACGAAAGACGATGTGATCAAGGTGCAAGACCCTGCAACCGGCGAAATGGTGGAAGTTACTGGCTGGCGCGATGCGGCGTACGAACCGGCCGCCGATGCAACGCCCGTTCCCGCATGCTGGAAGGATGCATTCGCAGTTTCACCGTCCCCGTCGCCATCGGGTGGCGGGCCGACGCCGATGCCAACTGATACCGCGGGTGGCGCGGGCGGGAGTTATACGATCGTTGCCATGGGCGTGAAGTTCGACCTCACGCTGCTCGAAGTCGAGGCAAACAAGAACTTCAAGATCATCTTCGACAATCAAGATGCGGGCATCCCGCACAACGTTGCAATCCACGAAGGTACGGCGAGCGCCGTTGGGAAGGAGCTCTGGCAGGGCGCAATCTTCCCTGGGGTCGCAACGCAAACGTATGACGTGCCAGCACTCCCTGCAGGGAACTACTCATTCATCTGCACGGTGCACCCGAACATGGTTGGCGATCTGGTGGTGAAGTGAGCAGCCTGCCAGCACCCATCGGCCAGCAGCAGCTCGCGCCAGCGCCCGCGCCGCGCCGTGCGCTCTTCGGGATCTTCGATGCTGCTGGCTGGGGCTGGGCGTCATTCCGCGCCGTCCTCTGGACACTGTTGATCATCGTCATGCTCGGCTACATCCCTGATCGCGCCTATTACATCGTGACATCGCCAACCATTGACATCGGGCTAAACGCCGCCTCAATCGTGAACATTTGCCCCGGCGAGAATAAGGATCTTCCGTGCCCCGCACCGGCGGGCGCCCTGATCCCATGGGAGAGCGGTGCGCCTGTTGCGCTGCCAGGTGCCGGTGAAGGTGGAAGCCTGCTCCAGGTTGGTACACACCTCTATTACGTCGGCGGTCGTGTCAGCGGCGCGCTCGATGAGTACGCCAACACGCCAGGTGTTTCAGCGGCAGAGATCGGCCCTGAAGGGCTCTCCAACTGGGCCGCGGTAGCACCGCTCCCTGCACCGCGCGCGTTGAGTGCGACCGCGTATCTCGCCGGCACCGCCTACGTCATCGGCGGTACGTCAGACACGGAGAGTGCAACCGCCACCGTTTTCACGGGGGCACCTGATCCCGCGACAGGAACGATCGATGCGTGGATGCTCGCCGACGCACTCGAACTGCCAGCGCCGCGTAACGGTGCCACCGTGATTACCGTGAGCGATGGCCTGATCGTCTTCGGTGGTGCGAATGAGTTTTACGAACCACAGAGCAAGGTTTGGAAGGCGACGCTCCAGTCGAGTGGAAGCCTCGGACCGTGGGAAGAGATGGCACCACTACCTGAGCCACGGGCAAACGCCGCCGCCGCGCTCGTGGGCGACTCGGTCTGGATCTGGGGCGGGCGCGACGCGAGCGGTTACACCGGTGTCTCACTCCACGGATACATTGCGGTCGAGAAGACGGCTGGCGGTGGCGGGCATAGTGGCGGGTCCTCATCAACGGATGCCGTTGACGAACAGGGCGACGCACCGATCGGCAGCATTTACAAGTGGACTGCCACCTCAGGCGACGCCAATCTTCCATCGCCTCGCGAGGGTGCCGCGCTGTGGAGCGCGAACGGCACACTCTATGTCGCGGGCGGCGTACAAGATGGGGCCGTCGTGGGGAGCGTGTACTGGACAGCACCGACCGCTACCACGGGAATCACCACGTGGAAGAACGTCCCTGAAGTAGATCTTCCTGCAGACCAACTCCGCACCAATGCGAGCGGGACCGTCATTGGCACCAAAGCGCTCTTGATCGGCGGAGAGGACGCAAGCGGCGCACCCGCAGCAACGTCAGTGAGCGCGCTGACCTCACCGAAGGCCCCGCTCTTCCGCGCTGGCCTCTTCGGCCTCACGATTCCAGGGCTCGCCATCCCAGGCGAGATCGGCGAACAACTTGGCTTCCTCTCATCCGCTGGCGCATGGACGCTCAACTTCGTCCTGCTCTGCGCGGTGGCGGTTGCCTATGCACAACGCGAGCGTTTTGGAGCATGGCTGCGCAA
>Ga0194111_10000996_pt1 | contig 34870 bp, 30 predicted proteins | sample TA2KigC300mmetaG_FD_146194 | JGI IMG/M metagenome (GOLD analysis project Ga0194111, IMG submission 146194) | Freshwater microbial communities from Lake Tanganyika, Tanzania - TA2015033 Kigoma Deep Cast 300m | ecosystem: Environmental > Aquatic > Freshwater > Lake | place: Tanzania: Lake... | reverse complement strand
GAGGGAAGAAAAGAGCCATTCTGGCGGTGGCCCATTCTCTGTTGGTGGTCATTTACCATATGCTGAAAACCGGTTCTTCCTATAAAGACCTCGGAGGCGACTACTTCGATAAGCTCAACAAAAACCGACTGTTCCCTTACCTGGTCAAACGCATTAAAGACCTGGGCTACCAGGTGACCATGGAGGCAGCCTGAGAAACTTTTCGGAGCAGGAAAATAAAAAAACCGTCCTTTACACTCAAGATTGCGGATAGTATGCTAAATGGGCACTAGAGGGGGCGGACGTGGACTGGACTTCTCAAATCAAGGATTACACCTTTCTGGTCACCGGATCGGCGGGGTTCATCGGTTTTCATCTGTCCCGGACCTTGCTGGAGCACGGGGCCCAGGTCATCGGGGTGGACAACTTCAATGACTATTACAGCCCGGCCTTAAAGCGGGATCGAGACCGGGAGTTGAAGAAACACCCCCGCTTTGTTTCCGTGGAACTGGACCTGGCGGACCTGCCGGGACTGGAGTCCCTCTTCGGCGCTTACCAAATTCAGAAAATCTGCCATCTGGCGGCCCAGGCGGGGGTGCGGTATTCTCTCATCAATCCCTTCGCCTATCAACGGGCCAACCTGGAGGGGTTTCTCCACCTCCTGGAGCTGGCCAAACGCCACCCGCCAGAGCGTTTTGTCTATGCTTCTTCCTCCAGCGTTTACGGGGGGCTGACGGAGCTGCCCTTCTCGGAAGCCCATCGGGTGGACACTCCCATCAGCCTCTATGCCGCCACCAAGCGGGCTGATGAGCTCATGGCCCACGCCTATACCCACCTGTTCGGACTGCCCACCGTGGGCCTCAGGTATTTTACGGTGTACGGCCCCTGGGGCCGCCCCGATATGGCCATGTGGCTGTTCACCGAGGCCATGCTGGCCGGGCGGCCCATCAAGGTCTTCAATTACGGGCAAATGCAGCGGGATTTCACCTATATTGACGATATCGTCCAGGGCACCCTGGCGGCCCTTATGGCGCCGGGGCTGGAGCCTTATGAAATCATCAACCTGGGCAACCACCGCCCGGAGCAGCTGCAGAAGGTTATCGCGCTGTTGGAGCAGGAGCTGGGGATAGCGGCCCGGCAGGAGCTGCTGCCCATCCAACCGGGGGACGTGCCGGCCACCTTTGCGGACATCGACCGCGCCCGGGCCAAGCTGGGCTTCCAGCCCACCACCACCATCGAAGAGGGGATTCGCCGCTTTATCCGGTGGTATAAGGAATACCACCAACTGTAACCGTCGAGACATTGTGCCTGTGCCCAGCCGTAAAGGTAAAATCCTTTGGAAAGGACTTTTCCCCCCTTAAGGTTTTCCCTAAGATGGACTCAGGTTTTTCAGAGGCAAAAATTAGGTATTGCCCTATTGAACTTTTTTTGGAAATGATGGTATAAGATTTTTACAAGAAATCGGGCTCTAAGATTAGATAGTCCTTTCATTTCTGAAATTCCATGGATGGAATGAGGATGATTGGAGCTGGCCGCCTAATCTTGCCAGGAGTCCGGTTTCCACGAGGGGGTCCTTCCTGGATGGAAGCATCCCCTCACTTTATTTGGATCAGTGGTGCCGCCCGGGTAGATTGTTCCAGAGATCCCCGAACTGGGAAATCCAAGTTTCCCTTCCCTAAATCTTCATTTGCCGTTAAAATTTTCCACACTGCGGCACGATTCAAGGATTGCCAGGAGATATTGGGCCCACGCCATGCGGCAGACATTGAAACCTCTGGTTTTCACCGCGCTCCTGGCGGCGGTTTCCTGCGCCGCGGTTCAAGAAATGCCCGATTCTCGTACTGAATCGCTTCCCGGCCGGGAATCTCCCCCCGGGCTTTATTGCGAAGTCCAGGGGGCCGGCCCGCCCATAATCCTGCTCCACGGCTTCGGAGGCAATACCTATACCTGGAGATGCCTGGCGCCGGCGCTGTCATCTCGATACCGGCTCCTCTTATTTGATCTGAAAGGTTTCGGCGCCTCCCCCAAGCCCCGGGACGGCCGATATTCCCTTTTGGACCAGGCGGAATTGATCTATCAATTTATCCTAAAGAACGACTTGCGCCAGGTCATCCTGGCCGGTCATTCCATGGGCGGGGGCGTGGCCCTCCAGACCGCCCTAAAATTAAGGGAAACCCGGCCCGGTTGGTTATCCCGGCTGATTCTCATTGACAGTGTTTCTTATCCCCAAAAATTGCCCGGGTTCGTTGCCGTCCTGAGAAAGCCCATATTGAGTTCCTTAACCCTTTACCTGGTCCCGGACACGCTGAAGGTCCGAAAAATTCTGGAGCTGGCCTATTTTGATGAAACCAAGATTACCGACGCCGACGTGGCCGCCTATGCCGCGCCCCTGGCAGAGGACGGCGCCAAGTATGCCTTGCGGCAGACGGCCCGGCAGATTCTGCCGGAAGATATGGAGGAGCTCGTCTCGCAGTATCCCCGGATAGAGGTTCCCACCCTGATTATCTGGGGACGGCAGGATGAAATTATTCCCGTGGAACATGGTCAGCGCCTCCATCGGGACCTGAAGAATTCCCGGTTGGTGATCATCGAAGAGTGCGGCCACAACCCCCATGAAGAGAAGCCCGGGGAGGTGATCGCCGCGGTTAAAGACTTCCTTGAGGGTAACCCTTGAAGATATTAGGATAAATCAATCTTTTCTTGACTTGGCCGCGGATTTTTTCTAAAAGAAAACAAACCACCAGGCATCCCGGAACCCGGTGCGAATCCGGGGCGGACCCGCCGCTGTGATGGGGGGACGAGGGGAGTTTAAGGCCGCAAGGCCGGCCACTGCCAGGTTTAAGCCCGGCGGGAAGGCGGCCTCCTCCCGGTTGATCCCAGAGCCAGAAGACCTGCCTGGCGGCTTGTGAGGACAACTCCTGATGGCAAAGGGAGTTCCATCTCACCGATGGGACTCCCTTTTTTTGTTCGCAGTTGCCAGTTGCCAGTTCTCAGTAAGTGAAAAACTGAAAATAGAAAGCAGGAACTGGGAACTGGGAACTGGCAACTACCAAGCTCCCACCCCGGCCGCCGATATCCGGCCCGGCCGGTAAACCACCGAGGCGAGGAGGACCGTGTATGAAGCAAAAAGGAAAGAGTATCAAACCCATTTCCATCCGTTACACCTGCGCCGCCAATGGCGACCAGGTGGGCCTGTCACACTATCTCATGGCTGACGCCAAAAAGGTGAAGTAGCAATGAAATCCTTGCCCAACTCCCAGGCACCGGGTTCCGGGGCCTGGGGGCGGGCGGGGGAGTCGGAAGTTTTCGGTTCTCAACTTTCCTTAAACCGAAAACCGAAAACCGAAAACCGAAAACCCACTCTCCCCGGCCCTCCCCCAAACTTTAACACCCTCCTCCACGGCCCCGCCGGTGTCCCCCTAAACGCCGGGGCCGGGCCTCATTTTGACGTTTTGGAGATCGGCGATCCGGATTACGTGGGCCTCATCGAGGCGGATACCGCGTTCTGGGTCCTGGCTCCCCGGGATCAGGCTTTGGATATGCTCTTGGGCGCGGAATTGCCCCAGGCTTACCTGGAAAAAGAGGCCCGGCTGGCCGCGGACCTGACCAACGTCCGCTTCGGCCTGCTGCCTTCCGCGGTTTACTTCAACCCCACGGAACGCTGCAACCTGGACTGTGGCTATTGTTATCTCCCTCGGGAGGCCCGGCGTCGGGGCGCGGATATGACCCCGGCTCGCCTGCTGGAGGCTTTGGGGCTGCTGGCGGATTACTTTGAGTCCACCCTCCCGGAAGGGGCAAGGCCGCAGTTGGTGTTCCACGGCAGCGAACCCCTGCTGACCAAAGACGCGGTCTTTCAGGGCATGGAAAAATACAAGGGCCGGTTTCGCTTCGGAGTCCAGACCAATGCCCTGCTTTTGGACCGGGAAGCCCGGGACTTCTTGGTTTCCCAGGGAGCCGGCATCGGCATTTCCCTGGACGGCCCCACCCCGGAGGTGGCGTACCGCACCCGGCGCACCTGGGGCGGCAGCGGCGTCTTTGCCCAGACGGTCAAGGCCCTGGAAGACCTGGCGGGTTATCCCGGTCTCAATGTCATAACCACGGTGACCAAGGAAAATATCCGGGTTTTGCCGGAACTGGTGGAGTTTTTCCACCGTCACGGCGTCACCAACGCCCTCCTCAATCCCGTCCGCGGGACCCAGTTGGGGGGCCGGGACCTGATGCCGGACCAGGGCGAGATGGCTTATTATTTCTTTAAGGCCCTGGACCGGACCTATGAGCTGTACCAGGAGACCGGGCGCAAGCTGGTGGTGGGCAACTTTGCCAACCTGCTTCTGGGATTGACGGCCCCGGGGGCCCGGCGGCTCATGTGCGACATCTCCCCCTGCGGCGGCGGCCGCTGCTTCTTCGCGGTGGGCGCCCAGGGCGAGGTGGCCCCGTGCAGCGAATTCCTGGGCCTTCAGGAATTCCACGGCGGCAACCTCTTTGACACTCCCCTGAGCGCCCTGGTTAAAACCCCGGCCTTCACCCGGATCACCACGAGGGTGGCGGAAGGAATTGATCCCTGCAAGCGCTGTGCGGTGCGGCATTTCTGCGGCGCGCCATGCCCCGCGGAGGTGTATGCCATGAACGGCCGCCTGGACGCGCCCGCGGCGTTGTGCGACTTTTACGCCGGGCAAGCGCGGTACGCTTTCCGGGTTATCGCCCAGGGCCGCCTGGACGACTACCTCTGGGACGGCTGGAAGGAGGGGCTGGAAGAAATTTGACCGCAGATTAACGCAGATTCACACAGATATTTTCTGGGTAATCTGCGTAATCTGTGGATTAAAAAGCATACCAGATGCGAAACCAGTAGCGCTGGCCTTCGGGGCGGTTCAAAGTGGCCATCTCGAATTGGGGGATGAACAGGAAGCTCCACTTCCCGTAATCGTATTTGATCCCCGGCCCGATGGCGAACTGGCGGGCGTGCCGGCCCACATTGACCCCGTCCACGGTGTCCCCGGTGGTCTGCACGTAGTAAAAGCCCGCCACCCCCATCCGCAAATTCGGCAGGAAGGCGTAATCCACGCAGTAATCAAAGTGGAAAGCCTGGCCGGAGTGGTATTCGTTCCGGGCCCCGGTGGCCAGGATGGGCGAAGTGTTTTTGGTGGGGAAGTCGTACATTATCTTGATGTTGGCCCCCAAACCCCACTTGGGCAACCACGCCAGCCCCAGTACGGGCCGGAAAGTGAAGTAATTCTGGGAGGGGCTGGCCGGCGCGTTCTGATTAAAGGTGCCCGGAAAGTCGAAGTCGAAGCCGAAGGTGACGTGTTTGTCATCAAAGTGCCAACCCAGGAGAAGGGGATCGAAGGAAATGTTGCCGAACCCGAAGCGGTAGTCGCTAACCGGGGCCGGCTCGAAGTGGAGGCCGGCGTATATCACTGGAACAACTACATGAGCGCCCCAAGTCGCGCCGAAAATCTTGATCTTGCTGACATAAATGAACCTAAAGACGTTGGCCACCAGCTCGGCATGGGTCTGAGGCGGCACCGCTTCCCGCACCCGAGGGGCGTTATAGTAGAGAAAATAATACTGGAAATATGCGCCCGGCGGCGGCAAGGCCCCGGCAAAGAAGTTTTCGGCCCCGTCGGGATAAGACGCCAGCCCCCGTTCCGTGGCCTGAGAGTTCAACGGCAGCAGACCCAAACAAAGAATAATCCCCCATACCAGCCCGCGCTTCATCATCCACCCCCCCATCTCAGTTGTCTAGTATTCAATTGTAAGGAGACTATTAGTAACGGGAAATCGAAACTCATACCAATTCGCAATCAAAAGACAACAAACCGTAGGGGCGAACCTTGTGTTCGCCGTGAACGCTGGGCGAATACAAGATTCGCCCCTACAAAAAAATATACGTTTGATTGCGAATTGGTATCAGAATCCCTGGGCCATATCCTCCTGATAATAAAAAGTGCGCCAGCCCAAGCTTTGGGGGCGCGTCTAAAAATGAATTTCGAACAAGGAGCTGATGGAGTCCTCCTTGTGGATGTTTTCGATGGCCCGGGCAAAGAGGTGGGCCACCGACAGGACTACAATTTTGGGGCAGTTGCCGGCTTTCTCCCCCAGGGGGATGGTGTCCGTCACCACCAGGCTGGTCAGGGGTGAGTCCATCAGATTCTGCACCGCGGGTCCGGAGAGCACCGCGTGGGTGCAGCAGGCATAGACGTTGCGGGCGCCGCGCTGGACAATGGCGCCGGCCGCCTCCCGCAAGGTGCCCCCGGTGTCGATGATGTCATCCAGAATCACCACTTCTTTTCCCAGGACTTCGCCGATGAGGTGCATGGCTTTGGCTTTGCCCGGAGCGTCCCGGCGTTTGTCAACAAGCCCCAGGGAGGCGTCCAGGCGTTTGGCATAAGCCCGAGCCCGGGCCACACCCCCAGCGTCGGGAGAGACGATGGCCAGATCGTCCCGAAATTTCTCTTTGATATAGGGAATGATGATGGGAGAGGCGTAGAGGTTGTCCACCGGTATGTTAAAAAAACCCTGAATCTGCCCCACGTGCAGGTCCAGGGTGAGAACGCGATGGGCCCCGGCGGTGGAGAGCAAATCCGCCACCAACTTGGCGGTGATGGGCACCCGGGGCGCCACTTTGCGGTCCTGGCGGGCGAAGCCGAAATAGGGAACGACCGCGGTGATGCGCCGGGCTGAAGCCCTTTTCACCGCGTCCATCATCACCAGCAGCTCCATCAGGTTCTGACTGGCCGGAGGGCAGGTGGACTGGATGAGAAAGACGTCCCGGCCCCGAACGTTCTCACCGATCTCCACCCTGATCTCTCCGTCGCTAAAAGTGGTGACCATGGCCCGGCCCAGGGGCACCTGGAGGTGGTCGCAGATCTTGCCGGCCAGCTCGGGATTGGCGTTTCCCGTGAAGATCCGGATATTATTATTCATGAGGCGCGATTCCTGATTTTATGGGGATTTCTTAGGGGGTTAACTAGAGTTTAATTTACCGGAGGAATATTAAATCAAAAGGAAGGCAAGAGGCAAGGGTAATTTCAGGGGGGTTGATTTTTTCCTGGATAACCAGAATTTGTACGCCGTTTCGGGCCGCGCGGGCCAGTTCCCGGGCATAGGCCGGGTCCACCGTGGCCGCGGCGTCAAAGGCGCGGGCGTCCTCCCGTTGGACCACAAAGACCTGCCAGGCGCCGAAACCCTGGGCCGCCAGCGCCTCCAGATGCTCCAGGTGGCGGCGGCCCCGGGAGGTGACGCCGTCGGGGAACAGGGCCACTCCCTCTTCCACCCAGGTGACGCTTTTCACTTCCACAAACACCGCGGGGGACTGGTCGTATTCCAGGACAAAGTCCAGGCGGCTGCCCTGGGGCAGGACCACTTCGGGCCGCACCGCTATAGGAGGGGGCAACCCCGGAAGGCCGGGCCCGGCCAGGGCTTCGGCCACCAGGCGGTTGGGGGCCAGGGTGTCGATGCAGATCCAACCTGCCGGGCCTTTACAGAACCTCCAGGTGTAGGCGGTCTTGCGCCCTGGGCGGTTCTCCCGGGTGAGAAGAATCTCCAGGCCGGGAGTCAGGCAGCCGGTGAGCGCCCCGGAATTGGGCACGTGCACCCACTCCCGGCGGCCGTCGGCGAACTCCGCCTCCGCCAGGAAACGCTGCCGCCGCTGCAAAAACCGGGCGGGAATAAGGGGACCGGGAAAAATCATTCAGGCAGGCTAAAGGAAGTGGTGTTACTGAATCTATTAACCGAAAACCGAAAACTACTGAAAACTGAAAACTAAAAACTGAAAACTGTATTTAAAACGCGTACCAGACCCGAAACCAGTTCTCCAGCCCGGCATCGCCCCGTTCCCGGTCAGTTTGCATCTGGCTCTTCAGAATGAAGCTCCAGCGCCCCAGGTCATATTTGAGGGCCGGCCCCAGGCCCATGGTCGTGTCCCCTAGCCCCCGGGGGAAGGCAAAGCCCTGGGTGTCATACCGGTAGAGATAACCGTGAAAACCCACCTTGAGGTTGGGCAGCAGGCGGTAGTCCATGGAAGAGTTAAACAGCATGGAGGACTGGGGGCGCCGGGACGGCTCAAAGGCCGGATCCTGGTGGTAACGGAAAGAGATGCCCAGTTCCAGGTTATAGGGAAGCCTGATTTTGGCGCTTTCCTCGCCCACCCGAACCGCTCCTGGTATCAGCGCGGGAGCCTGGGGCGGTAAAGGTTTTTCCCCCAGCATCTGGGCTTCCATGGGGGTTTGGGCGGCAACGGGGAGGATGAAAAAGGAGCGTTCCGCTGCGGCTCCGGCCGCGGACGCGGTCAGGGGGGCGGTCAGTAACCCCGCCAGCAGCGAGGCTGCCAGACAAAAAGCTATCCCCCAAAGTTTCTTACCCATTTTTCCCCCGTGTATAATATTATGGGTATATATGAAGGAAAATCAAGGGAAAATACACCAATGGGCCAATAATTCACCAAACCCGCGTTCCAGGCCGATCTCCGGGATTATTTTGACAAATTCCGCCCTGGATATTATTATTAAAAAATCTAAACGCGCATCGGAGGACCCAAGTGAAAGAACAGGTGCAAAAAGCTTTGGAAAAAATCCGCCCTATGCTTCAGCGGGACGGCGGTGATATTCAACTGGTGGACGTGACCGACGGCGTGGTCAAGGTGATGCTGACCGGGGCCTGCAAAGGATGCCCCATGTCCCAGATGACCCTGAAACAGGGCGTGGAAAAGTTCCTAGTCAAAGAAGTGCCGGGCGTTAAAGAAGTCCAGGCGCTTTAAAAACCAGGGTTAAGAGGGGAAAAGGCGAAAAGGCGAAAAGGTTTAAAAAAAGGCACGGTTTCTTTAAAAACAAATACCCGCGCCTGCCTGACACTTTTTCCTCTTCCCCTCTCCTCTTTCCCCTCTTCCCCTGTTTGCCTTATACATGATACGGATGGCCGGTCCGGATGGTCATGGCCCGGTAGAGTTGCTCCAGCAGCACCAGCCGGCTGATCTCGTGGGTCAGGGTAAAGCGCGACAGGGCCACTAGCTCGTGGGCTTCCGCCAGCAAGGTCGGGTCCAGGCCCCAGTGCCCGCCGATGAGAAAGGTCAGGGGGCGGGCGTCTTCCTCCCTCTGGCCCAGCCAAGCGGCGAATTCTTCCGAAGTGAATTCCCTCCCCCGGGGGTCCAGGGCTGCCACCCAGGCTTTGGGCGGAATCTGGGCCTGAAGGCGCTGGGCTTCCCGGAGTTTCAGGGTCTCCGGGGAGAGGTTCCCCCCTTCTTTTTCTTCCCGTACGTTTTTCAGGGTCAGTTTCAAGAAAGGTTGGAGGCGTTTCTGGTAGAACGCCAGGCCTTCCTGGATAAAACCTGTCCGGGTTTTGCCCACCACCAGGATTACCACATTTAACATGGGTATCAGCGCCCACCGGGGGAAATGACTTTTCCTTCCCTTGCGGTTCAAAATGAGGGAAATGGCATCGGTTTTATGCCTGTTTAATAACACACCTGGAGGAATTAGGACAACTGATACTCGGACCTGTTTCCCATTATCTGGGACGTCTTTCGCAACAACCCCATGTTGTCTAGTGACTTGCAGAAGTTTATAATTTGCACAGGATATTGAGGTTAGGAGACGATTTTCACCCGCCGCTGCCGCGGCCAAGTCTGGGAAAACATGATGGGGACCGAAAACCAGGGGGATTTTTCCCCGGAGGAGAGGGAACGCTATTCCCGGAACGCGCTTCTGGCCGGGGTGGGCTGGGAAGGGCAGGCCCGGTGGCGGGCGGCCCGGGTCCTGGTGGTGGGCGCCGGAGGCATCGGCTCCGCCGCCCTCTTGTATCTCGCGGCCGCGGGAGTGGGGTATCTGGGACTGGTGGACGGCGACGCGGTGGATCTGTCCAACCTCCAGCGCCAGATTCTTCACGGGACGAATGACGTGGGGCGTCGCAAAGCGGAGTCGGCCAAAGAGTCTTTGGCGGCGCTGAATCCCCACTGCCGGGTGGAAACCTTTGATTTACGCCTGGAGCCGGACAACGTCCGGGAGGTGGTGCAGGGCTTTGATCTGGTGCTGGACTCCTGCGACAATTTCCCCACCCGGTTCCTGGTGTCGGAGGCCTGCTGGCGGGAAAGGGTGCCTCTGGTTTCCGCCGCGGCCACGGGGTGGCACGGGAAGCTCCTGGCGGCCATACCCGGGCCGGAGAATCCCTGTTACCGCTGCCTGGTGCCGGAATTGCCCCCGGCGGAGGCTTCGCCTTCTTCCACCCGGATCGGCATCCTGGGCGCGGTGGCCGGGACCATGGGCTGCCTCCAGGCGGTGGAGGCTTTGAAGCTGCTCCTGGGATGGGAAAGCGGCCTCACCCGGCGCCTCCTGGCTTATGACGGGCGGGAGGGGCGGTTTCAGTCCGTGGAGCGGGTTAAACGGGCGGATTGCCCTCTATGCGGGCTGGGAAAGTGAGCAGTGAGCAGTAAGCAGTGAGCAGTAAAAGCAAAAGCCGCCTTGGTAGCACAGGCTTTCCAGCCTGTGCGTAGGGGCGTGCCGGTGGCACGCCCGCCAACGGGCGGCCCACCGGGCCGCCCCTACTGGGTGGGGCGGGCCTCCGTGCCCCAGTCCAAACAGAGGGGGGAGGGTTGGGGTGGGGGTGAACCGACTTCTTTTCCTCTCCGATATGAATTAGATCAATGAGCCTGAGAACCGGAAGAAGCCGCCAAAATTTCATAATTTTTCTTGGCGGCCCTTTGTGTCTTTGTGTCTTGGTGATAAAGTAATCCTATATGATTAAAGATGACCCTCTAATTATTGCGGGGCGGCGATTTCGCTCCCGGCTCATGGTGGGCACGGGGAAGTTTCCCTCGGCCGCGGCCCTGAAAGCCGCGCTGGACCACGCGGGCGCGGAAATCGTCACCGTGGCCCTGCGCCGGGTGGATTTGGGGAAACCGGAAGGCGACTCCATCATGCCGGCGCTGGACCCCCAGAAGTATCTGATCCTCCCCAACACTTCCGGGGCCCGCACCGCGGACGAGGCGGTGCGCCTGGCGAAGTTGGCCCGGGCCATGGGCATGGAGCCCTGGGTGAAGCTGGAACTCACCCCGGAACCCAAGTATCTCCTGCCCGACCCCCTGGAGACCTTGAAGGCCGCGGAGCGGCTGGTGCAGGACGGCTTTGTGGTGCTGCCTTACATCCAGGCCGACCCCATCCTAGCCAAGCGCCTGGAAGAAGCGGGCTGCGCCACAGTCATGCCCCTGGGCGCGCCCATCGGCAGCAACCGGGGCCTGCGCACTCGGGACATGGTGCGCATCATCATCGAGCAATCCAAAGTGCCGGTGGTGGTGGACGCGGGGCTGGGCGCGCCCTCCCACGCCGCGGAGGCCATGGAGCTGGGGGCCGACGCGGTGCTGGTGAACACCGCCCTGGCCGACGCCCAGGACCACGGGGCCATGGCCCGGGCCTTCGCCCTGGCGGTGGAGGCCGGCCGCCTGGCGTATCTCTCCGGCCTGGGCCCGGAGCGGGAGACGGCGGCGGCTTCGAGTCCGTTGACGGGGTTTTTGGAATAGCCCAAAATGAAAGAAACCGCCGATGAACGCCGATGAACACAGATTTGCATGTATCGGCGTTAATCTGCGTTCATCGGCGGTTCCATAACTTCTCCTGGTTCCCAAGCTGCGCTTGGGAACCCAATTGATTGCAAAGCTTGGCTTTGCTAATGGAATCCATATCTTTATGAAATGCCGTTAGAAATTATTTTGCCCAAGCCAAGCTTGGGCCACAATTGCGTTCCCAAGTGCAACTTGGGATCTAGACATAAAAATTTTCGCCGCAAAGAAGTCGCCATGATCAATATAGCTGCAAATTCTGCCATCGATCTACTTGCCAAACTTAAAGCCATAGAAATTAATGTACCTCCACGGAAAAAAGGGCGTAACACCGAGCATTGTGAGCGTTGGTCGATCTGTCGTTTCCTAGCCACGTATGCGGAGACAAATTTAATTCAGTATCCTATGCGAGTCGAAAAACGAGAAAAACCAGATTTTTTAATTTCCCTGCCATCGACCCGAATCGGTATTGAGGTTACGGAGGCAGTTCCGCCTGATTGGGCTTGGGCAAATGCACGACGCGAGAATTTTATTGGCAGCAACTTGATTTTCTTACAAAGTTTCCAGCCTGGTGGGCCTCGGATGTCAAAAATGGAAGTCGACAACATTGCCAGTGGGGCCAACCGAGGAGATGGGTGGGTTGGTGATGCACCCGAGAAAGAATGGGCGGAGGCAATGGCCTACTTTTCGCTTCAGAAGGCGGATAAATTCTTAAAGTCAGAATATGAACGGTTCGATGTCAATTGGCTGCTTATCTATGATAACTGGCCTCTCCCCGCAGTTGAATATCTGACGGGAGCGGACTACTTTTTGCAGTGGCTTGGAACATTAGATACCCCACTGCCATTTGACAGTCTATTTGTCGAGTGCGCAGATTCAATTTTGCATTTTAAAGTACCTTCGTATGCTCCACAACCGATACGGGATCTATGGAAAAACGTCTGATCCTCCCATTATTTAGCTCTATGAATACAAAATTAATATATTCCTTCTTCTCAAAAATCTTAGATTCCTGGCCGGAGGGGCGGGTTCGGGAGATTATTGAGCGAGCCACGCCGGGGGACGTGGAGCGGGCGTTGGGGCGGGAGGGGTTGCAGCCGGAGGATGTGTTGGCGTTGTTGTCGCCGGCCGCGGGGGCGTTTCTGGAGGAGATGGCGCAGGCGGCCCATCGGATCACCCGGCGGCACTTCGGGCGCACCATCGGGCTGTATGTTCCCATCTATCTGTCCAACATCTGCACTGCCGACTGCACCTATTGCGGCTACGCGGTGCACTCCGGCAGTCCGGGGGAGCGGCGCACCCTGAGCATAGAGGAAATCCGGGCCGAGTGCGCCATCCTGGCCGGGCACGGGTTTCAGAGCGTGCTGCTGCTCACCGGCGACGCCCCCCAGGCCGCGCCGGTGGAGTACCTGGCCCAAGCCGTGGCCCTGGCCCGGGAATATTTCGCCTCCGTGGCCGTGGAGGTTTACGCCCTGGAGGAGGAGGGCTACCGCAAGCTGGCGGATAAGGGCCTGGAAGGCGTCACCCTGTACATGGAGACCTACCACCGGCCCACTTACGCCCAGGTGCACCGGAAGGGCCGGAAGAAGGACTTTGAATACCGCCTGGGGGCCATGGAGCGGGCGGGGCGGGCCGGAGTCCGCCGCCTCAGTATCGGCGCCCTCCTGGGCCTCTACGACTGGCGGGCCGACGGCTTCTGGACCGCGCTTCACGCCCGCTATCTCCAGAAAGAGTGCTGGCGGAGCGCCGTGTCCATTTCTTTTCCCCGGCTCCGCCACGCGCCGGAGCGGTTTAAGGTGCAGTATCCCCTGTCCGACCGGGACCTGGTGCAGCTCATGCTGGCCCTGCGGCTCTTTCTGCCGGAAGTGGGCTTCAATCTCTCCACCCGGGAGAGCGCCCGCCTGCGGGACCGCCTGATCCCGTTGGGGGTGACCATGATGAGCGCCGGGTCTTCCACCCGCCCCGGGGGCTATTCCCACCTGGGGGACGGCGCCCTGGAGCAGTTTGAAATCGAGGACCGGCGCAGCCCCCAGGAAGTGGCCGAAGCCATCCGCCGGGCCGGCTACGACCCGGTGTGGAAAGATTTTGATCGCGCGTTTGTGGAATAAAGATATCTCACGCAAAGGCGCAAAGGCGCAAGAATTTTAAAAAAAATTAATGCGTGGCGTCTTGGCGACTTTGCGCCTTTGCGTGAGATAAAAATAGTAGGTACGGAGCAGGTGCAGTGAAATTGACTATCAACGGCGAATACCGGGAAGTGGCCGCGAATACGGTCTTGGGCCTCCTGGAAGAACTGGGCCTGCACCCCCAGGGCACCGTGGTGGAGCGGAACCACGAGATCGTGGATCGGGGGGCCTACAGGGAAACCCGGCTGGCCGAAGGCGACGTCCTGGAACTGGTGCGCCTGGTGGGGGGCGGCTGATGGACCTGGCGGCGCGGCTGGCCGCGTTCCATCGAGCCGACCTCTACGTGGTCATTACCGGGGCCTTCTGCGCCGGGCGCAGCGCCCTGGAGGTTTTGGATAAAACACTGGCCGCGGGGGTGCGGCTCATCCAGCTCCGGGAAAAGGACCTGGACGGCCGCGGCCTTTATGATCTGGCGAAGGAATTCCGGCGGCGCACCGCGGCCGCAGGCGCTCTCTTGATCATCGACGACCGCCTGGACATCGCCCTGGCCGCGGAGGCCGACGGCGTGCACCTGGGCCAGGAAGACCTCCCCATAGCCGCGGCCCGGCGCAGCGCGCCGGAACTGATCATCGGGGCGTCCACCCATTCCCTGGAAGAAGCATTGGCAGCCCAGGAAGCCGGGGCCTCCTACGTTAATATCGGCCCCATCTTCACCACTCCCACCAAACCTCAGGCAGTACCCCTGGGGGTGGAGGCCATCGAAACCATCGCCCCGCGCCTGCGCATCCCCTGGACCACCATGGGCGGCATTAACCAGAGCAACATCGCCCAGGTCGTGGCCCGGGGCGCCCGCCACCCCGCGGTCATGAGCGCGGTCACCGCCGCCCCGGACGTCACCGCGGCGGCCAGGGAATTGCGGGAAATTATTATTGAGGGAGGGGGCTCGGGGGAGGGGTTAAAAGGTTAAAGGGTTAAAGGGTTAAAAGGTTAAGAGGTTTTTCGCCTTTCCCCTTTTAACCTTTTCCCCTCTTAACCTTTAAAATTCACCTCCACCACCTTCTGTATGGCGGTGAAATAAAGGCCCAGGCGGATGGATTCCGGGGCCAGGTGCCGGGCCTGGGCAGCCATTGCCTGATATGCCCGGAGTTGGGGGGCGTATTTTTCTTTTTCCCGGGCGATAAACGCGTCCCAATCTGCTTCCCGCTCCGGGCGGGAAGTCTTGTAGTCCAGCAGCCACCATTCCTGTCCGTCGAAGGCCAGGCGGTCCATGACGCCCCGGCGGATCACCCCCGGCTGGGGCTGGTCTTCCAGGAGCCACTCGCTGGCGGCGAAAGGCAGGTTGGGGCCCAGGAGTCGGCCCAGAAACGGGTCGTCCCGGCAGGCCGCGGCTTCCGCCAAAATCTCCGGGGCCAGCCCCTTGGCGGCCTCGGGAGCCAACCCCTCCTGGCGCAGGGCCGCGGCCACCGACTCCGCCAAGGGCAGGTCCCCGCCCCGGGACAGGGTCTCCAGGAGGCGGTGAATCACCCGGCCTCGAACCAAACTCGCGTCCGTTTCCCCGGCCTCGGCCGGCGCGGCAGGCTCAGCTTCCCCCACCTCCTGGACCATCCGAGAGGGATACTCCATCCGGTAAGGCGAGGCTTCAGGGGTGAATCCACAGGCCGGAGGCAGATCCACCGCCTCGGGCTGAATCGCGGCGGCCGTCGGGGGCGGGACCCGCATGAACATCTCCCCGTGGATCTCCGGATCGGCCCAGCTAAAAGTTTCGGGGAAGGCTTCCGTCCGCCCGTAATGCTGCCACAGCCAGCCCAGGGGACTGTTGGCGGAGATTGCGCCCTGGCCATTTCTATCCATCTTTATCACCCCGGAGAGGACCAGCCGCCCCTTGGCCCGGGTGGCGGCCACGTAGAAGACCCGCCGGGCTTCGTCCAGAACTCGCTGTTTTTTCAAGTTGTTGAGCAACCGATAAAAAGAACTCGGTTTCTCCTGGAGGTAAGGCCGGGCCAGGGCCAGGCCGTGGCATCCGGTCCCGGGCATCTCTTCCAGGAGAAAGGGCGGGGTTTTGTCATCGGCCTGCAGCGGCTGCCAGTCAAGATAGGGGATGAAGACCTGGTCAAACTCCAGGCCCTTGGCGCCGTGCACCGTTAAAATTTCCACCGGCGAGTCCTGGGCCCGGGGGTCCGGGGGCTGGTAGGCATCCTCCAGGTAAAAATCGGCCCCGGACAAAGTGGCCTCGGGCAGGCCCGATTCCGCTTCCGTTAGGAGGTCCAGGTAGGCCCGGACATTGGCCACCCCGGCGGGGCCTTCCCAGGCCGCCAGACCCTGCCAGGCCGGGCCGCGGTCCAGCCAGGATTGGATGACTTCTCCCAGGGGGCGGCGGCCCAACTGCTCCCGGCCCGCCAGGAGCGAGTTAAGGAGTTGGGCAAGGTCAGAGGGACATTCCGGCGCGGCGGCAAATTTCTGAAGTTTCTCCGGCCAGGCCTCCCCCGGAGTCCGGGCGGCCCGGGCCAGGACCTCCAGGGGTTGGCGCACCCAGGGACCCCTCAGGACCCCGGCCCAGGCCACCTCATCCTGGGGCCGCACCAAGGCCCGGGCCAGGTTGTGGAGGTGCTGGACCACCAGGCTTTCGGCAAGCTTCAGGCCTTCCCGCACCTTAACCGCCAATCCCGCCTCGTGGAGGGCCTTGAGGTATATGGGCAGATGAGTGCGGGCAAAGAGGAGGACGCCGATAGTCTCCCCTGGTTGCTGTTGGGCCGCGGCCTGGGCCACCTGGCGGGTCAGCCACCGGGCCTCCATTCCCCTGGGGTCGTTCTCCGCGGACCCCAAAAAGAGGGCCAGGTATGGGGCTTCCCCCGGAGCCGCGCCCGGCCCGGGGGTGGCCGCATGGAACTCCACTTTCCCGGGGGAGGACGCCCCGGCCATCACGGTCTTGCCGAAAACCCGGTTGACCCAGGCGATCAGGGCGCGGGTGGCCCGGAAATTGGCGCGGAGGAGGAGGGATTTTAGGGGAAAGCGGCCCTGGGAGCACGGCAGCCCCTGGCGGGAGTCCAGGAACAGGCGCACCTTGGCCTGACGCCAGCCGTAAATGGACTGCTTGGGGTCCCCCACCACCACCAGGGAGCGCCCGGCCCCCGCTTCCCACCCCGAAACCAGGCGGCACAGCAGGGTCAACTGATTTTCGCTGGTGTCCTGAAACTCATCCACCAGCAGGTGCTGGAGGCGGTAGTCCAGGCGCAGGAGCAGCTCTCCGGGGTCTTCCCCATCCAGGAGCTTCAGGGCCGCCCGTTCCAGGCCGATGAAGTCCAGGGCGCGGCGGCGGCTTAGAAGCTCCTCATAAACGGTCAGGGCTTCCCCCAGCAAAATCACCAGGTCCTGGAGGGCCGCCACTTCCTCCGGATGGGCGCCGGTGAGGGACAATTCCCGGCACTCCTTCAGCAATTGCGCCACTGTGGGGGGAAGCTCCGCCACCAGCCCACCCCAGACAGTTTTGTGAAAGTTCGGAGGGAAACCGTACTTGGGGGTCAACTGCTTCCGGGGTTCCCCCTGCTTGGTGAGAAGAGCCTGGGCCAGGGCCTGCCAGCGGGGGAGGTCTTCGGGCCGGTCGCCGGGAATCTGGGGCGGCAGGTGCGGGGCCAGGTCCGCTCCCAGGCGGTTCAGCTCACCCCAGAAATCAGGCCAGCGGCTTCCCAGGGGGCAGGCGACAAATTCATCGCGCAGAGTCTGGAGGGCCGGGGTGAGCGCCATCCGGAACCGCGTCTCCAGCAATTCCTGGTAGTCTACCGGCTCCCGGCTTAACCGGGCCAGCTTCAGGAAATCCTCCAGGCTGTCCCGGCGGCTGAGCAGCCCCCGAAGTTCCCGGGCCAGCCGGGGCCAATCGTTGTTGAGGCGCACCAGACGCCGCACCAGGGCCAGGCGCACCGCGTCGTCAGCCGGGCGGGCGGCCAGGCGCCGCCTCAACTCTTCCAGGGCTTCCTGCTTGACCCAGTCGGATTCCCGCTCTTCCAGAAGCTGAAAGTCCAACGGGACTCCGGCCTCCTGGGGCGCCAGTCTTAAGAGTTGGGCGCAGAAGCTGTGAAAGGTCATGATGGGCAGGCGCTCCGGGGCCAGTTTCAGGGCCGCGGCGTCGCCGTGGCGGCGGAATACCTGCTGGGCCAACGCTCCCAGCTGCTGGTCCAGGGGAGAAGAGTCAGGACCCGAATCCGGGGGCGCCCAGAGAAGCTGCACCACCCGGGTGCGCAGTTCCCCCGCGGCTTTGCGGGTGAAGGTGAGGGCCAGGAGTTCTTCCGGCTCCTCAACCTGGGCCAGCAGGGCCAGAAACCGGGCCAGGAGCACCGAGGTCTTGCCGGACCCCGCGGGGGCCTCCAGGTGGAAGCTCTCCCCCGCGCTCAAAGCCCGGTCGCGGCTGGCCTGGTCCGCCGGCAAAAAGGACTTCATTCGTCCTCCTCTTCCCCTTCCCCGGCCGGCTCCGGGACAAAGCCGCAGACCAGGGTGTAGGCGCAAAACCGGCAGGCTTGCCGGTTTTTGCCCGTGGGCGCGGGGTGGGGGGCCGGGCTAAAATCCCCCCGGGCCAGGCGGTCGCCCAGTTCCCGGAGCCGGGCTTCCCATTGGGCCAGGACCTGGGCCCATTCCGCCGCCTTGGACTTAAAGTCCTCATATTTCAAGTGCTTGCTCCGGGACGACTTGAGGCCGATGATCCCGGCCCGCACCTCTTCCGCGTCCGGCGTCGCCGGCCCCCGGCCATGGAGCAGGGCCAGGAGATATCCGGCCAGTTGAAAGTCCGCCAATTCGTGAAAAATCTTCTTGGCGCTGGGGACTTCGCCGCTCTTGTAATCCCAGACCACCAGTTCCCGATTTTCCGGGTGATGGTCGATGCGGTCTAAGCGGCCTTTTAAGGCGAAAGGCCAGTCTTTCCCTTTGAGGTCCTGGAATCTGGCTTCCAGGTGGAGCCAGCGCCAGCCCCGGGCAAACCTCTCCTGTTCCTGGTGGAGCCACTCCCACAGCAGCCCCGCCTCTTCACCCAGCAGGCGCTCCCACTCCGCCTGCCAGTGGAGGTCCGAGAGGCTCACCCCGAAAATTTTCCGGGCCGCGGCCCCAAGCAATTCCCGGCCCTTTTGATGATGTTCCTCCTCCCAGCCCCCGGTTTCGTCTAGAACCTTTTTAAACTCCCCGGCGAACCGGGCCAGGATCTGGTGCAGCACCGCGCCTCGCTCCCGGGGGTCCAGACCCGGGGTGATCTCCGGCAGGTCCTCAATCTCCAGCAAAACTTCCAGCAAGAACCGGCAGGGGCAGGCCAGGGCGGTTTGGGCCTGGGTAATGCTGATCTGGGAGGGAGTGGGAAGGAAGACGGGTATTTCTTCTTCCGCCTCGGGGCCGGTCTCTCTCACCTGAAAAGCCGCCTGCACCGCCGGCGCCCGGAGCCAGGCCCGGTGTTGAGGCTGCCAGGAAACGTGAGGAAGGCTGAGGATGCCCAGGTCCGCGGCCTCCCATTTCCCCAAATACAGAGGGGTGGCCGCCCGTTCTTCCTGGTCCGCCACCTGGGGCCGGGTCAGGACGACCTGGGGGGCCGTGGCCAGCAAGGCGTCAAAGACCTCCCGGGCGAAGCGGTGTTGACTAGTGTAAGTGCCGCCCAGGATCTGGGCTTTTTCCCTAACGCTAAGCAGGGGCAGCGCCCGGGGCGGCGCCGGAAAGGCTTCGGAGTTCATCCCCAGGCAGTAAACCCGGTCAAAATCCAGGCCCCGCATTTCCAGGTGACCCAGAATCTGGAGGCCCGCCTCCTGGATGCCGGGGCCGGGAAGGAGGGCCGCCCGGGCCCCGTGGGCCAGCCACTCCAGGAATTCTCCCGCGTCCAGGGATTCCGCCAACACCGGGGCCAGTTCCGTCAGCAGCGCGGTAAGCCGGTTCCAGGCGGCGGTTTCTTCGGGATTCAATTCCCCGGGAAATCCCAGGCGGGCCCAGGCCTCCTGGAGGCGGCGGCTCCATTGAGGGCCAGGGATTCGGGTGCTTACTACTAACGAGGCGAATACCTGTTCCAGGAGGTCCAGGATTGTTAGCAAATCCGGAGAGGTCTCAAAATGGCGCGCCGCTTGCCGGAGGCGCGGCCAGCCCTGATCGGCCCGCCGCTCCCGAAAGGCCCGGTCCCACCGGGCCAAAGCGAACTGGCGAGCGTGGAGGACGGGGTAATATGGAGAGAGCAGGAGGGATATGAGGTCTTCCCGCCGCTGGCCGCCGGCAGCGAATCTCAAGGGGAGCAGCGCCGCCTGAAACATCGGCGTCTCCGCCAGGGCCGGGCCTTGGGAAAGGTTGTAGGCAAAACCCGCTTCGGTTTGGGCCGGGCCCAGGAGTTCCGCCAGGGCCCGCCTCAGCCCCGGGGCATAATCCTCCATATCCGGCGAGGTGACCGCCAACCGGTGCGGGGGAATGTTTTCTTCCGCCGCGGCCCGGATCACCTCTCCGGCCACCCACTCCACCTCCCGGCCGCGGTCGGGTAGGGTAAAGGCTGCTTTAACCGCCTGCCCGGAGCCGGCCGCCTCCAGATAAATCATTTCAGTGCGACGGGCCGCGGCTTGAAACCAGGCGCCTTCCGCCGGGGCCGGGGTTTTAAAACCCACTACATAGACTTTTTCCGGCAGCCTGATTCTCCCCTCTTCCGAAGCTCGGGTGAGATAAGCGGGCAACCCGCCCTCAGTGATTAAACCCTCTTGGGATAACTGCTCCCGAAAGAGGCGGGTTATCTGCCGCCGCCAGGCCACTAGGGGCGGGTCCGACGGGTCTGACAGGATGGGGAGGAGGGAATGGCGGCAAAGGATGAGGTATGCCTCGTCCAGAGCCTGAGCCCACTCCAAGGTGGGGGCGGCGCCTTCCTGGGAGGGACCGGAAGCCAAGGCCCGGCGCCATAGCGATAACCGTTTAAGATAGGGCGCCAAACTTAACGGCGGCCAGAGGGATTGAAAGACCTCGTGCAGCCAGCCCTGAAGGGTGATGAGCGGCAGCGGTTCCCAGGCCCGGCGGCCCGCGGCCAGCTCCCGCTGGCGCTGGCGGTCCCACACCTGGCGGGCCAGCCGCATGTGGGGCACTATCACCAAAGAGCCGGGGCCGGCCTCTTCTAAGAGAAAGTTTTGCAGCGCGGCGCTGGTGGGGAAGCTGCGATTAGACATAGCATCTTTGCGCCTTGGCGTGAGGATTATTTTGCTCCCAGCCTCCCGGCCATCTCGCTGCTCTTCCAGGGCCAGTGTCCGTTAATCTCCACTTCCAGGGCAAAGCTCAGGAAGGTGCGGATGAGCACCAGCAGGCCCAGCATCCCCAAGTCCTGGAAAGTGAGGCCCACCGCCACGGTGCTGACGATATCGGAAGCCACCAGAAACTCCAGGCCCAAAAGCACTGCCTTGCCGAAGGTGCTGCGGTACTGGTGGTAACATTCCCCCAAAGCCCGCTCCTGGAGCAGCCCCCGGATGAACAAGGCAGTGGTGATGACCGCGCCCGCCACGATGATGGCGATGCCTATGCATTCAATGCCCACGCCGATGAGCTTGAGGACCCAGTCAAAGCCGGTGAGTTTATCTAGAGCGGAAATCTTCATGGCATCGTCCCGGTAGTCTTAAAAAGGGCTTTGTAAAAACTCGATTGGCACAGGCGGGAAAGCGTGTGCCACCCAAATAAACCCGGCCCCGGCCGTCACTTTCCTTCATCCATTTCCATGGAGAATTCGTAGTCCATCTCCATTTCCGCCATCCGCTTCATGGTGGATTCATGACTATCCTCCGCGTCCTGCTTGGCCATCCGCAGATCCAGGTAGTTCCGGTAAGCCTGTTCGTCGCCCACATACAGGGCCTTTTGATCCGGGTCGGCGAATAAATAGTAAACGCGGCCGTCCTTATTCCGGGGCACGATGCGCTGGGGGGGAAGGGTTTGGAGACGGGCCAGCTTCTCCGGGGTGTCCGCCGCCTTCATGCGAAACCCGGCAGACGTGAGCATTTGTTCAAAGCTCACCACGGGATCGGTTTGGACTCCGGCGCAGCCCCCCAGGATAAGAATGCAAATCGCGGCTGCCATAACCCTGAAAAGATTGTTCGCCATCATCTATGGTTTCCTTTCACGTCTATTGCGCCTTGGCGTCTTTGCGTGAGGTTATTAAGATTCGGAACTTCCCTGGGCGTTCAAGATCCCCCGTAGCTCCTCCCCTTCCAGGACTTCCTTTTCCAGGAGCAGCCGGGCCACTTTCTCCAGGACATCCCGGCGGCTCTCCAGCACCTCCTGGGCCCGCCGGTGGGCCTTCTCCGCCAGGGCCGCCACTTCACGGTCAATCTCTTCCGCGGTGGTCTCGCTGTAATCCTTGCTGGCCGGGGGCATAACCGCTTCGATAAAGAGGGGCCGCCGCTCCCGCTCAAAGGTGATGGGCCCCAACTTCTCGCTCATGCCGTACTCCCGGACCATGGAGCGGGCGACTTCCGTGGCCCGGTAAAGATCGTTCTGGGCGCCGGTGGAAATCTCCTGGAAGACCAGCTCCTCAGCCACCCGCCCTCCCATCATCACCGCCATGCGGTCCTCCAGCTCGGTCTTGGTCATGAGGTAGCGGTCTTCGGTGGGGAGCTGCATGGTGTAGCCCAGGGCGCCGATGCCCCGGGGGATGATGGAGACCCGGTGCACCTTGTCGGTGGTGGGCAGGGCCTCGGCCACCAAAGCGTGGCCGGTTTCGTGGTAAGCCACGATTTCCTTTTCCCGGGGATTCATCAAGCGGTTGCGTTTCTCCAGGCCGGCTATCACCCGGTCGATGGCTTCCTCGAAGTCCTCCTTTTCCACCCCGGTCTTGTTCTTCCGGGCCGCCAGGAGAGCCGCTTCGTTGACGATGTTGGCCAAATCCGAGCCCACCATTCCCGGGGTGCGGGCCGCAATAACCTTCAGGTCCACTTCCGGAGATAGTTTAATGTTGCGGGTATGAATCCTCAGGATGTCTTCCCGGCCTTTGAGGGAGGGGCGGTCCACCAGGATGTGGCGGTCGAAGCGCCCCGGGCGGATGAGGGCCGGGTCCAGAATTTCCGGCCGGTTGGTGGCCGCCATGATGATCACCCCTTTGCGGGTGTCAAAGCCGTCCATTTCGGAGAGAAGCTGGTTCAGGGTGTTTTCCCGTTCCTCCGGCCCCGCCAGGGGACTCAAGCCCCGGGCCTTGCCCACCGCGTCCAGCTCGTCGATGAAAATAATACAGGGGGCCTTCTCCTGGGCCTGGGCGAAGAGGTCCCGCACCCGGGCGGCGCCCACCCCCACGAACATCTCCACAAAATCCGAGCCGGTGAGGCTTAAAAACGGCACCCCGGCCTCTCCGGCCACGGCCCGGGCCAACAGGGTTTTCCCGGTGCCCGGCGGCCCCACCAGCAGCACGCCCTTGGGAATTTTTCCCCCCAGCACCTGGAACTTGGCCGGGGTCTTCAGGAATTCGATGATTTCCTTTAATTCCTCCTCCGCTTCATCCACCCCGGCCACGTCCCCAAAGGTGACCTTGGTCTCGTCTTCCATGTAAAGGCGGGCCTTACTCTTGCCCACGGTCATGATGCCGCCGGCCCCGGTGCTCATCTTCCGGAAAAAGTAAATCCAAATGCCCACCAGCAGCAGCATGGGCAGGACCCAGGACAGGAGCGCCGTAAGCCAGGTCTTCTCCTGGACGCCCCGGTATTTCAAGCCCTGTTTTTCCAGGAGCTTGATGAGGTCCGGGTCTTCCAGACGGACCGCAGTGAAGGTGATCTCTTTGTCGAATTGCTTTTTCAGACGCGGGGCGAGGTCCGGCTCTTTCCGGGCCTTGGACAGCCACTCCACCCCCGAGGGGAGAAGCTTCCCCCGAATGGTGTCAACACTGATTTCCAGGTCGTTGACCCCGCCGGCCTCCATCAACTGGCGGAATTCGCTGTAAGTGACGCTGAAAGATTGCTGGGCCACCAGGTAATACTGCACGATAAACAGGACGGCCAAGAGGGCCACCAGGTACCAGATGGAGAATCGAGGTTGCTTGGCTGCCATGATTGCCTCAAGAAACGCCTTTGAATTACTGGAATATAATAATATTTCTCTCGCCAAGACGCAAAGACGCAAAGAAAGAAAAATAAAAAACGGCGCAGGCGGTTTCCGCCTGCGCCGTTTGCTTTGCGCCTTTGCGGCTTAGCGAGAGATTATTCTTTTTCTTCCTTCGCCGCGATCTCTTTATACCACTCCGAATGGTGCTTCTTGGCCCATTTGCGCCCCACCTGGCCGTCCACCAAAGCCCGCCAGGTGCCGGGGTTGGCGATGGTCCCCAAATAGGCGTGGGCGATGATGGCGGCCACGAAGATGATGGCGAAGAAGCCGTGAATAGTGGATATGAGGCAGTTGAAGGTCAGGGGCAGGCTGTTTTTGAAGATCAAGAGAACCCCCGTTGCACCCATGATCAGGCTCAGGCCCGCCGTAAGCCAGAAAAAGATCTTCTGGCCGGCGTTCAACCTTCCGGCCGGCACCTCCAGTTCCTTGCCGCCGAAGTAGCCGCCGTGTTTCCGGAGCCACTCCTTGTCATAATCCGCAAAGCGGGCGTCCTTGGCCCAGTGAACTAGGGCCACCACCGACGCCGCCAGGAAGATCAGGCCAGTCACCCAGTGGAAAATCACCGCACTGGCCGGCGTGCTGAAGAACATCCGGAGCATGGTGACGTTGTTGTAAAAGAAGATATAACCGGTGAGGGTGAGCAGCAAAAAGGCGATCATGCGGACCAGGTGAGTCCACCGTTCCGTCAGGGTGAAGCGCAGGATTTCCCCGGGTTCATAAGTGAAGTCCGCCCCTTTGGGGCCTTGCCCGGTGTAGTGCAGCACCAGTCCGAAGACTAAGAGCAAGAGGATGATGCTCACGTAAGGCGTTAGATAGGTCTGGTGGAACTGGTTGACGTAATAGGCCCAGGGCTGGCAGCCGATGAGGCGCCCGGAACTGATGTAGGTGGGCTTGCCGTCAGACCCAAAGAGGTCGGTGACGATCTGCCCCTTGAACATGTGAGCTTCCGAGGAGTGGCAGTCGGCGCAGCCGTTCGCGCCCAGGGCCAGTTTGGCCGGGGCCACGTTGTGGTTAACGTTGAAGCCCTCCCCTTCGCCGCACCAGGTCTCGTCCTTGGCGGTGACGATCTCGCCTTTCTCATTTAAAGAGTGCATCTGGCCGCCTTTATGGTAATTGGGCCGCACCTGCTGGAAGCGTTTATTGCCCTTCAGGGTCTCCGCCAGGGCCGTGAGCATGAGTTTGATCTCTTCCGGTTTGTGGAGCTCCGGCTTGCTGGGCTTTTTATCCTTTAACTGGCCTTTGATCTTCTCATAACCCTTGCCGATCTCTCTCGCATAGAGCGGATAATAGGTGCCGTCCTTATCCTGGTTGGTATAGATGGTGGGCAGGAGGTTGTTCACCGGCCAGACCTTGCCGTCTTTGTGCTTGCGAGCGTAGCGGGGTTTCCAATCGAAGGCCGCGCCCACCTGTTTGGCCCCCAGCTTGGGGTAGTTGACCAGCATGCCGGTGGTGACGTCGAAGCCCTCCGCCGCGGCCCGGTGCAGGGTGGGGATATGGCAGGTTTCGCAAGCCAGCTTCTCCAGGTGGTTGGGCCGGACGCTCAAGTGGGCTGGCCGGGGCGCGCCCATGAAGCCCTGTTCGTGGCACTGCTTGCAGTTCTTCATGGTGTTGTCCAGGTCGTCCCGCACCGTGGAGACGTTTTCATCGCCCTTGGCAAAGTTGTGCTCTTTGTCAATGCTCCAGTGGCAGTCCACACATGCCATGCCCCTCATGTTGTGGACGTCGTGGTTGATCCGGTCATTCCAGGAGAACCCCCGCTTGCGCATGTCGGAAAAGCTGTGGCAGAAGGTGCAATTCTCCGATGGCGGGGGCCCGGACAGTTCCAGGTAAATCTTGCCGTCTTCGTTGAACAGGCGCTTGTTGTACACCACCGCGGGGGTCTGGCCTTCCCGGACGGTGCCGGTGACCTGGGCGATGCCCGACGCGGAAGTGGAGGCCCATTTGAAGTTCAGCATAATCAGCTGCTTGATGCGGTCCTTAAAATTGTAGCCCGGCAGGTGGCAGACTAGGCAATCCGCCTCCACCACGCCGGTTTTGTCCCAGGGGCTTTTGAAATAGTCGCCGTCCAGGGATTGGGCCAGTTGGGGTTCGGCCTTGAGGCGGGCGTCATAGCGCTTGCCGTCCCGGTCGAACTCCAGGCCGCCGCCTCCGGGGTGGCAGGCGCCGCAGCCGGGCATCACCGGATTTTTGGGGTCCCCGGCGCTGGCGAAGCCGAAGGGGGTCATGTCAATCTGGTCGGGATGGTCGTTCTTCTTTTTCGCCAACTGGCGAAAGGAAGGCGGTCAGAACTTGCCCATCATGCCGTCGGACAGGACCCACGGCTTCTTGGCATTGAAGTTGTCCTTAACCCGGTCCCACCCTTGCTGGAAGTGGTAGCCCTTGGTGATGTCGTTGTAGTTATGGCAGGCGCCGCAGGTCTGGCGGGGGCTGTAGGGCTGGTCGGCGTTTTCGCCGGTCAGGGGGTTGATGATTTTACCGTCTTCCGTCTTCAGCTGGATGGGGGCATGTGTCCGGATTTTGGCACCGGCGAGGGACGGCAGCAGCAGCGCCAGTCCCACGGCCAGGACTACCAGGGCCGGGCTCCAGATTTTATAAGGATTTTTTCGCATAATGGCTGACTCCTGGGGGAGTTTTTTTAAACCGCCGATTAACGCAGATAAACACGGATGAATCATTCATTAAAAAGTAAATACCTTATAATCCGGGCTGGTCATCATCTTGACCAGCACCGGCGCCGGGGAGATGATGGCGCCCGTAATCAGGTCATCGGGGCTGATGAGGCGTTTGTCGGCGCAGGCCTTGCACACGTGGATGGGGTGATTTTTATGGGTGAGTAAGTCCAGGAAATCCTTCATGGACTCGCCGGTGGAGGCCCGGATACCGTCGGCCATGCCTATCTGGGCCCAATGGACCGACTCGTCAATCAAGAAAATCTCTACGTGATTTCCCTGCTCCGCGGCGATGCTGGCAAACTGCAAGGCCCGGGTGGCGCTGCCGGATTTTTCCAGGCCCTTGGTGATGATAAACAGCAACTTAGTCATTCGAGCTCCTTAAACGCAAACTTGACCAATTTTCAAAAGAAGCAAAGCCTGTGCCAGTGGAAGGACATAGAAAAGTCTTGGATTTACGGGAAGTTAAGGTGACGATGCGGAAGTTCTCCTATTAACATCTGTTTCTCTCATTTACAAAGGTTAAGTATGGATCAAAGAAGTGAAAAGATAAAGTGAGATGGGGGGGAAATTTTTTCTAAATGTTTGTCATTTCAAGGCGTTGATTTATCAAAGAGCCCCAAGCAGTTAAGGCCGTACTAAAAAACGATGGCCTTGACAGGCAAAGGGACTGACCTGCCAAGGCCGGTTGAGGGTTGAAATGGGCACTCTTAAAAGTGCAATAAAGGTACCACCTCGGCATTTCATAACTCCCATTAATTACAAGAGATTATCTATAGTCAATGGGCTTTGTTAATGTTTCTCCATTAACATTTGGTTAATTTGTAAACTGCATCCACAGGATCGGGGGCGGGGGTTTGGGGACGATTAACGCTGGGCGCCCTGGGGAACGCCCCTAGGCCGACGCGCCCCCTAATGCCAAATTGCAGTCAGCCGGGTAATTGGGTAGCCGCAGGTTTTAGCCTGCGTTGGCACAGGCTGGAAAGCCTGAGGCACCATGGAGTTGTTAGCTTATTTTGAGAACTGGGGGGGCGGGGCCAAATTTCTTAGAGGGGGTTGGGTGGGGGTTTGGGGGAGGGCGGGGGACTGGTTGTCCCCCGCCCTCCCCCAAAAATCATTCCATCCATCACCACATCACTCCGCCTCGAACTTCTCGTCGAAGACCTTCATGGCGCAAAATCTGCCGCACATGGTGCACTGGTCTTCGATGGCCCGGCTGATTTCCCGGTAGCGCCGGGCTTTGACCGGGTTGATGGAGAGTTTGATCTGGGTGTCCCAGTCCAGGGCGCGGCGGGCCTTAGACATTTTCAGGTCCCAATCCCCGGCCCCGGGCAGGCCCCGGGCGATATCCGCGGCGTGGGCGGCGATCCTGGAGGCCACCACCCCGTCGATGACGTCTTCCACTTCCGGGAGTTTCAGGTGTTCCGCGGGGGTGACGTAGCAGAGAAACGCGGCGCCCAAAGTGGCGGCCAGGGCGCCGCCGATGGCCCCGGCGATGTGGTCGTAGCCCGAGGCCACGTCGGTGACCAGGGGGCCCAGGACGTAAAAGGGGGCGTTATGGCAATACTTCTGCTGGAGGCGGACGTTTTTCTTGATGGCGTGCAAAGGCAGATGCCCCGGGCCTTCCACCATGACCTGGACCCCCTGGGCCCAGGCTCGTTTGGTCAGGTCCCCCAAAATCTTCAGTTCATGAAGTTGGGCCTTGTCGGTGGCGTCGGCCAGGCAGCCGGGGCGCAGGCCGTCTCCCAGGGACAGGGTGACGTCGTATTTCCGGGCGATGTCCAGGAGGCGGTCGTAATGTTCGTATAAAGGATTTTCTTTCCCGTGGCGGCGCATCCAGGCCACGGTGAAGGACCCGCCCCGGGAGACCACCCCGGTGACCCGGTTTTTGAGCAGCGGCACGGCCTTGCGGGTGACGCCGCAGTGCACCGTGACGAAGTCCACTCCCTGGCGGGCGTGGTGTTCCACCATATCCAGGAACCAGTCGCCTTTCACTTCCTCCAGGGACCGGGCCTGGGTCATGACCTGGTAAATGGGCACGGTGCCGAAGGGCGCGGGGCATTGAGCCAAAAGGGTGGTGCGGATATCATCCAGGTCGCCGCCGGTGGACAGGTCCATGACCGCGTCCGCGCCGTACTGGAGGGCCGCGGCCAGCTTGGCTTTTTCCTTGTCCAGGCTAACGTCGTGGGGGGAGGTGCCGATGTTGGCGTTGATCTTGACCCGCACCCCCTCACCGATGGCCACGGGTTTGAGACCTTTATGGCCCTTGTTGGCCGGAATCACCACGGCGCCCCGGGCCAAACCCTGGCGGATCACCTCCGGGTCCAGCCCTTCCCGGCGGGCCGCGTGTTTCATGGCCGAAGTGATGCGCCCTTCCAGGGCCGCTTGTCGCTGTGTCATGACACCCTCTCTTCGATAAGAAATTCTATCATATCGTTTTGAAAAGAAAATAGCAGGCCGGAGTTATGTTTCGGGTTGAGCGGAAGAGAAGCCAGGCCGCTTTTTATTTAAGAAAACTTTCACAAACATAGAATCACAGACAACCCCCACGGGTGACAGGATATTCGTCTAACTATCTGTAATTATAAGAGAAATAAGTTTTTAGATTGAAGTTCAAGAGATACCGATTTTTGTTAGGATTAATTTTTGCCCCCTATGAAAATGGGAGAAAAAGGTAGGATAAAAGAGATTGGAAAAAAACTCTCAAGGGGAGGAAGGGCTTTTGCCCTTATGGACTCTACCTTGTAACTATCTAATATAATTAAATATTAAACTGACCGGGGAAAAGCCCATGACAGACAACTGCGGCCCCCAGGCCCCTATCCTTTGGGAAGGCTAGAAGCTAATCTCCATTTCGGGCCATCTCCTTTGACCTGGGAATCGGTCCCTTTTAAGATAGCCCCACTTCTCAGGGGGGTACCGAAGGGGGACCATGAAGGGCGTCTGGGAATCCGTCAAAACCAGTCTCAAAGAGCAGATGCCCGATTCGGGGTTTCATTTATGGATTGAACCCCTTCTGGCCAAGCCCGATGAGGACCGGGAACTCACCCTTATCTGCCCCAACTCCTTTGCCTTGCGTTGGATCAAATCGAATTATCTCCCGCTCATCCGCCAGGGCCTAAAAAGCGCCTGCGGCATGAGCCTGCCGGTGAACCTCACCGTGGCCCCGGGCAAGCCCCGCCTCTCCCCCGGGACCATGACCTGGCAGCAGCCGGCCCTGCCCTTGCTGCCCGACAAATCGCGGTCGTCTTTCAACCGGGCTTTCACCTTCGAGCAATTTGTGGTGGGGTCCAGCAACCGCCTGGCGTTCCAGGCGTCCCAAGCCCTGGCCCGCAACGACACTTTTTACAACCAGATGCTGTTTCTCACTTCCGGCCCGGGTCTGGGAAAGAGCCACCTCTCCCAGGCGGTGGGCCATTTTCTCACCCAGTCTCTCCCCGCCAGCCAGGTGCTCTATCTCAGCGCCGAAAATTTTGCCAACGAGATGGTGGCGGCCTTAAAGGGCAGCCGCATGGGCCAGTTCAAGGAGCGCTTCCGCCAGTGCGAAGCCCTGCTCCTGGAAGAAGTCCAATTCTTAAGCGGCAAAGAAAAGATCCAGGCGGAATTCTGCTACACCCTGGACACCCTGGTGGGCCGCGGCAAACGGGTGGTATTCACCAGTTGCTGCCTGCCGGGGGAGATTCCCCACCTGTCCCAGGAACTGCGCTCCCGCCTCATGGGTGGCGTCATCATCCCCATCGGCGCCCCGGATTTTTCCACTCGGCTCAATATCTTGCACAAGAAAGCGGAAAACCGGGGGGTGCAGGTGTCGGTGAAGATCCTGGAACACCTGGCGGAATACTTAACCGAGGACGTGCGCCGGCTGGAAAGCGCCCTGGACGGGCTAGTGGCCCGGTCCACCCTTCTGGAAGAGCCTGTCAGTCTGCGCCTGGCCCAGGAAGTGCTTCAGGACCTCCAGGCGGTGAAACCCGGATTGACCATTGCCGAAATCCAGAAAATCGTGGCGGCTTATTACCGGATGAGTCTGGCGGAACTGCTGGGGCGGTCCCGACAGAAGCGGCTGGTGCGGGCCAGGCAGATGGCTCTGTACTTCTCCCGCCTGTACACGGACAAGACCCTGGTGGAATTGGGGCGCCTGTTTCAGCGCAGCCACGCCTCGGTGACCCATGCCCTGCAGACCCTGGAACGGGACCGCAAGACCCAGCCCCGGCTGGCCCAGGAAGTGGAACTGTTGGAAGAAAAGCTGGCGGAGGCCCAGGTTAAGGCGGGGTGGCGGCGAGCATCCACTCCTCGCAGCGATGCTTGATGACCCGCCCTTCGATGATGAAGACGATGTCTTCGGCGATATTGGTGGCCAGGTCCGCAATCCGCTCCAGGTTCCTGACGATGATGATGAAGTGGTGCAGGCGCATCACCCAGCGGGACTCCTGGACCATGAACTTCAGGAGCTTCTGGACGTATTCGTCATCCATGAGATCCGCTTCCACGTCCCGCTGACACACCTGGATAGCCAGCTTGGGGTTTTGCTGGGTGAAGGCCTCGATGCTGGTGCGAACCATGCCCAAGGCCAGATCGGCCATGACCTGGAGGTCGATGGGAATTTCCAGCGGAGGACGACTGTTGAGTTCCAGGGCCCGCTCGGCGACGTTCACCGCCTGGTCGCCGATGCGCTCCAACTCGGTGGCGATGCGCATGGCCGCCACGATGAGCCTCAGGTCCGTGGCCAGGGGCTGGCGCAAGGCCAGGAGCTTAAAGGCCCGGTCCTCGATTTCCAATTCCATGCGGTTAATATTGATGTCATCGGTTATCACGTCCCGGGCCAAATCCGAGTCCCGGTTGATCACCGAAATGACGCTTTTGCTTACCGCGGTCTCGGCCAGGCCCGCCATGCGCAGCAGGTTCTGCTTCAGTTCGTCCAGTTCATTGTCGAACTGCCTGGCTGTTCTTACCGGCGTTGCCATCACCTGCCCCCTTGCTGAAGGGATCCGAGATCCGGGCGGCGCGGCTGCCATCTGAGTTGTTCGCCCCGCCCGGGTCGCCACCCGCTGGTCCCCTTACCAACTCCCACCGAGGAAGGAGTTAATAAGACATTCGGAAAAAAATAATAAGACTAAAAAATAAGGTGCGCTATTATTTTACTATGGTTTTCTTATAAGATAAATAATGTTAAACAAAATTTCTGTCAAGCATGTGAAATAGTTGCTTCTCCTACGGAACTCACCTTTCTCCGGGAAAGCGGGTTGGCAGGAGGCAAAGTATCTGAAATACCAGGCTTTCCTCCCCTATCCCCAGCCGCCCGGCAGGGTTAGGAACTATTTTCCTTTTTGCATTAAATGGAAAATATTATTAATTCAGACTAATATATTGCTCCATGCGGCAGGAAAAATGAAAACTGCGGTGGTGGGACCCGGCGCTTTGGGCTGTTTGCTGGCCGCCTCCTTCCTGGAGGCGGGAGAAGAGGTGGTACTGGTGGACTACCGTCCGGAACGGGCCGCCTTGCTCCGGAAACAGGGGATTCAGATCCAAACCCTGGACGGCGCCCAAAAGGTGGTGCACGTCCCCGATGACCTGCCCCCGGAAGCGGGAGTGTGCCAACTGGTTATCATGGCGGTGAAAGCCCACCAGACCCGGGCTGCGTCCCGGTCCCTGCCGGACTTGATGGCCAAGGATACCGTGGTTCTCACCCTACAAAACGGTCTGGGCAACCTGGAGGAAATGGCCGGGGTGGTGGGTCGGGAGCCATTGCTGGCCGGCGTGGCCTTCCTGGGCGTCACCCGCCGGGACGAGGGCCGGGTCGTCCACGCCGGGGCCGGGGCCATTATCATCGGCGCGCCTCCCGGGTCCCGGGTGACCGAGGAAGAGGTACAAGGAATAGTTTCCATGTTTCGCCGGGCCGGATGGGACTGCCAGGCCCATCCGGATATCCAGACCCTCCTGTGGGACAAACTGCTGGTCAATGTGGGCATCAATCCCTTCACCGCCCTGCTCCGGGTGCCCAACGGCGTTCTCCTGGAGTTGCCCGAAGCCTGGGACCTGGCGGTGGCCGCGGCCCGGGAGGCCCAAGCGGTGGCCCAGGCCGGGGGCGTTCCCTTAAGGGGCGATCCGGAGGAAAGGCTGCGCCAGGTCTGCACCGCCACCGCGGCCAACCGGTCTTCCATGCTCCAGGACGTCTTGGCGGGGCGGCCCACGGAGATCGAAGCCTTGAACGCCCAGGTGGTGGCCCGGGGGGCGGCCTTGGGGGTGGCTACCCCGGTTAACTATGTGTTAACCCAGTTGCTGCGGGCCTGGGGCCGGGCCGGGGATATGCGGGTGGGTTAAAAGAATAACCCCCCAAACACCAAGACACCAAGAATCACCAAGAAAGAAAAAATTGACCGAACGAGGGTCCGGTCAATTTTATTGTCTTTGCGCAACTTGTCTTTGTGCCTTGGTGGTGAAGTTTTTCAAGGCGGCAGGCCCGGCCGGATGATCTTAAGCCCCTCGTCATCCCCCTTGGACCCAGGCTGCACCAAGGGGACGAAGGCCACCGGCAGCCGGGCCTCCTCCTTGAGCTTCCCGCCGGCTTGGCGATAGCGAATCAAAATCTGGGGCGCTCCCGGCGGTCCCACGGGAATTATCAGGCGGCCCCCTTCTCCCAGTTGGGCCTCCAGGGCTGGCGGCACTCGGGGAGCCGCGGCGGTGACCAGGATGGCGGCAAAGGGGGCTTCCTCGGACCACCCTTGATAACCGTCCCCGGTCTTCACCCGCACCTTCCCATATCCCAAGGACTTTAAGCGGGCCCCGGCCGCTTCCGCCAGCTCCGGGAGAAGTTCGATGGTAAAGACCTTTTCCGTAAGCTCCGCCAGGATGGCGGCCTGGTAGCCGGAACCGGTGCCGATCTCCAGGACTTTGTCCCCCGGCTTTACTTCCGCCCATTGGGTCATGATGGCCACGATGTAGGGCTGGGAGATGGTCTGCCCGGAGCCGATAGGTAGCGGATGGTCGCCGTAGGCCAGGGGAGTCAGACGCTCCGGCACGAAGAGGTGCCGGGGGACCCTGGCAAAGGCCGCCAGGACCCGGGGGTCGGTGATATCCCGCCCCTTTAATTGATGGGCCACCATGCGCTCCCGGGCCGCCGCGTCATAGGTCTGGGCGATGATGGCAAAGGCCAGGCCGGCCAGCGCTGCCGGAATAAAGCAAATAAGCCCCAAAATTTTTAACTTCATAGGATCAAGTATACATTTTCAGGAGCCAAAGAGCTTTAAACCCTCTTTGCCCAACAAAATCGGGCTAAAATTCAAAGACCGGGACTGATGCGCCCCGGTCCTGATGACAGATAGGTCTTGGATACTGGAGTTGGATTCAGGAGACAATTTTCCAGTTCGCTTCAAAGGTGTTGTCATAAAGGGTGTACAGAAACCCCATCATTTTGCCCACCCCAGGGGAGACGTCTTCTCTGACTTTCCAGAAGCAAAGATAAATTGCCGGCACCATGCGGGGCTCCCCGGTTTTGGGGTCGGGATCGATATTCTGCCAGACCTCCCGTTTCTCCATGATCCGCCACAGGGTCCCATATTTTTTACTGCGCACGGTCTGCCCAACGCCGGGCAGCCCCTTTTTCTTAATGATCTCTTCATAGTCCTTCATGTTAACCTCCTGTGAGAGCACAAATTAGCTATACCAGCTGATTGGACACTTCTTCGATTCCACACCGTTTCATGATCAGTTACGCTCCCACCTCCTTTCTTAGTTTCAAAGTTAAGTCCTCCCTGGGTCCTTGTAAAGAAGTCTCAAATTAGAACTTCTGCAAAGTCGTTTATTTTTCATTCTGAGGGGGCGAAGCGACCTAAAAACCTTGTTATTTTAGTAAGTTCTATGTCATCCACTTCATTCCGGATGATATATCGCTTGGCTCAGGATGCCCCCATGGATTTTTGCCCCGCGCTTAAATTGCTTCCCCAATATCCAGTGGCTCAGGTTGAAGCCTGCGGCTGTAAAAAGGCCGGGCAATTTTGTTAGATGCGCTATTGTCCCAAAATTTCTTGACTTTAAAAATGGAGCAAGGTTTAATACCGACCAATCATGCGGCGATGGAGTCCGCCGGGGTGAGTGCCATTCACCCGAACCGCGGAAACGCTGATGGCTCCTGATCTCGCTGGGTGCGGTCAGGGGCTTTTTTTTATTGGCCTCCTCCACGGCTAGATTTTGGGGAGGAATTATGGCCGTCAGTTTAGCAATCATCATCATCCTGGGGTTGGCGGCGGATTACCTGTTCCGCCGGATGAAATTGCCGGGCCTGGTGGGTATGCTGCTGGTGGGCATCCTGGTGGGCCCGCATGTCCTGGGCTTGCTCCAGCCCGAAATGATGGCGGTTTCCGCCGACTTCCGCCGAATCGCCCTGATTGTCATCCTACTTCGAGCCGGGTTTACCTTGCGCCGGGAGACCCTGAACCGCACCGCCCGCCCGGCCCTGCTCATGTCCTTTATCCCGGCCTCCTGCGAGATTGCCGGGG
>Ga0194111_10000995_pt1 | contig 34877 bp, 22 predicted proteins | sample TA2KigC300mmetaG_FD_146194 | JGI IMG/M metagenome (GOLD analysis project Ga0194111, IMG submission 146194) | Freshwater microbial communities from Lake Tanganyika, Tanzania - TA2015033 Kigoma Deep Cast 300m | ecosystem: Environmental > Aquatic > Freshwater > Lake | place: Tanzania: Lake... | reverse complement strand
GTGCTTTATTTGGTGGATCGGGAACAAATATTGTTGCATCACAAGTAGGTGGCGGTGATAAAGAATTACTTAAAAAGGTCCAACCATTTGCTAGTGTTTTTGATGTAGCATTCCAGGTAATTGGGTCTCATATTTCTGGAGCTTTATCTAATTTAGTTAGTGCCGCTGGTCCTTTTAGTGGTGTCATTGCTAAGATGTTTTCTCCATTGCTAGGAGGACTTGCTACTGTATTTGGATTGAATCAAGGTGCTTTTGCTGCTGAAATAAATTCATCTGCGATGACTGAAAAACAAGGTGCCAAAGAATTATCTAGATTTTTTGCTAATTTCTTTAAAATTTTTGGATTTGATATCGGTGAAGATGAGGAGGAAGATGACGATGATGATGATGATAGAGGTTCTCCTGGTGAATGGGGTCCACTTCTTGATTTAATTAAAAGCGTTGAAGCAAAAGCCCACAAATACGAAGCGGTAAATTATGGAAAGGGGTCAGGAGTTATTAAAGGAATAACTAACATGACCATAACAGAAGCATATAAAGCTTCTGAAAAATATAGAGCACAATACGGAGGTTCTGGTGCTGTTGGACAGTATCAATTTATGACCCCAACGAAACAGGCAAAAGATGCAGGATTAAATCCAGACACTGATAAATTTAGTCCTGCAAATCAAGACAAAATGGCCATAGATCTTATTGAAAATAAGAGAGGAGGAAAAGACTGGAAAGCAGGAAAACTAGATGACAATACTTTCATGAAAAATGTTGCTGCTGAGTGGAGAGGATTGCCAGCAGGTCCAGACGGCAAAACATTTCAAGATCAATATGCATCTAGAAATGCTGCACATGCGACGTGGGACAAATATAAAGAAGCGATACAAAAAATTAAAGGTGGCGGCGGCACAGGAATGGCAAGAGGTGGTGTCAAACCATTTTCATTCTTAAATTCTGTTGATGGTATTTTTGAAATGTCTGGTCCTGATACTGGGTATAGAGTGCCAGAATATTTAACAGGCGGGGCACCAGTGATCGGGCATGGTTTGGAATGGTTGATTAAAATGTCAAACAAATTTATCATTCTCCCAGGAGTTAATAAAGAATATGATGTATATAAAGATCCAGCAAAAGCATTTAATAGATACGAGCAAATAGGTAATCAGGGTGGAGTGGAAGTTGCTGGACTTATTGATGCAATGGATAGGTTGATATTCGGTGGACCTTCTGGTAAACCAGTAAGTTATCCATCATCATCACAGAAGCGTAGATACTATGCAGCAGATGAATCTGGAGCCGAAATACTTAGAATACTTGGTGGCACTCCAATTAAAGGTGCCTCATTACCAGAAGGCAGCGTCACTCCAGTTGCCATACCTAAAGATACTGTAACTGGCACTACTGGCGGTGCTATGGTTGCGATGGTACAACCAGTAATACAATATATTCCTGTGCCTGTTCCTGGTCCAGAGCGTGTTGAATATGTGCCAGCAAATTCATTTGTTGCCGCTGAAACTGGTAATCAAATGCGTTATCTTCGGTATTTGTCCTAAATATCAAAAGGTAGGTAGATAGAATGGCAGCAGGAACATCCACACCACAAGAGGCAGGGCAAGGTCCATCAGTATTAAATATTGCTGCGTCTATTGGTGCGAAGATTCGTGATGCTGCAGAAGATGCTAAAGAGCAAAGAGAAAAAGCAGCTGAGAAGGGGGAGACACCTAAGAAAGGGTCGCTGTTTAAATCTTCATTAGCAAATCAATTCAACCCAATCAAATCTAAGAAAGCTAAATCAAATTGGGCAAAGCAATTTGATTGGAATAAAAAATCTGATAGTGACCAGCAAGTTAAACCACCTACGGGAGGTGATGGTGGAGGAGAGGGCAAAGCAAAACTAAAAGAGTTTATTGCTGGTGGATTCACTGCTATTCTAAAAGATACCAGTCTCATGGTATCAAAATTAGATGGCGTCAAGTCTTTGGCAGGAGAAAATTTAGGAGAAGTTACCAGAGCGTCAAGCACTTTAACTGTTATAAAAGATAGTATTGATGCACAAACTGAATTAAGAAGGAAAGCATTAGAAGAAGCTAAATTTGCCAGAGCAGAAAAGAAATTAGAAAAAACTACAGATTCTGCTGGTGTTTCTGGACCCACTGAAGTTGATCCTGCAAATGATGCTGAGGGTGGTGGCGGAGGCGGAGGCGGCGGCGGTCTATTTGATATGTTATTGGGTGGATTGGAAGGTGTAGAAAGCTTTATGCAGATTCGCAATCTGCTTGGTGCTGGGAAAGGTGCTGGAAATGCAGCTGGTATTGGTGGTGCTGGTGCAGCAGCAATTGTGGGTGGTGTTGGACTCGCTATGTCCGCTGGCGGCGAAGGCATGTTTCAGCTTGGTAAAATGGGCGACCAGTCATTGAAAGATAGAAGAAAATCAATTGATGAGAAAAAAGCAAGGGGAGAAAATACTTTCTTAGATGAAGCACTTCAGGTTGGACAAACTGGAGTTGGTGAAATAGGAAAAACACTTGGCGTTGCTATGGATGTGGGGGGAGCTCCATTTAGATATGCTATTGAAGCACTTAGAAATCCTTTCTTAAGTCCAGAACAAAAAGAAGAGCAAGCATATAATCTTGCTAAGATGGACACTCGTATTAGAGAACACTCTCGTGGGTGGATGAATCGTATTGATTTTATGAATGTTATTCCAGACCAAAAAGGTGGGTTTGGAAATATCTATGGCAATGAATCTGCTACGAAAGAAATGGCGGGCAAGATGTCTGAAGGTGGTATAGTTCCATCAGCAGTGCCACTGTCTAAGGGTGGACTAGCACCAGGACTATATGATAATCCAACCAAAGGAATGTTATCTCCTGGTCAAAGTGTTATACCATTGAATCGCAGTGAAGGCAAGGAAATGTTTGGTAAGTCAGCAGCAACCAATCCTGGTGACACTGCTATCGATACTGTTGGTGCTATGATTCTCGGTGTCTCTGCTGGGATGTTAGGTAAGACAGACAGCGGCACAGTTGGCGACCAAGTAAAACAAAACATCAGAAAAGCATCGAAAGAATTTGGTATCTCTAATCTAACATTCACTTCTGCTATTGGTAATGCACAGTTTGGTAAGGTTAAACCAGATAAAGACGCTAAGGATTTCATGACATCTCTATTTGATGGGATAAAAATTGCAGGTGGTAAAGGAAAAGGGGGAAGTGGAAAGAGCACAACTCCCCCTGGTTCTGGTAGTGTAGCATCTTCAGCAACAGCCGCTGTAGGACAAACAGCGCAACAAGCTGATGCAGACATGGATGCTGCAGATGCAGTGTTAACTAAAGCGGGAGTACCAAATGCAATCGTGGGCACTCCTGGCGTAGCGGGTGATAGTGTTTCACAACCTTGGTGTGCTCAATGGGTTGCCACACAGTTATCAAAATCCAATTACAAACCACCTAATTCCGCTTGGGCTGATGCCTATAGATCAGATAAAGCTAGTAAGTTGGCAGGTACACCAGCATGGGGAACAAAAGTTGACGCAAAAGATGCCCAACCCGATGATGTTATTGTATTTGATTATGATAATAATGATGAAGCGAATCATGTTGCAATTGTAACCAAAAATGAAAATGGAATCATAACTTATGTTGGCGGAAATCAAGGTGGCACAAGAAATTCCCTAACAAATAAAGTAACAGAAAATACTATTCCTGTTGGTCATAAAGATATAATGATGATATCAAGACCAACAGAGTTGTTAAGTACTCCACCAACTCCCGCTATATCATCTTCAAGAGGAGCAGCTGCCGTTGCCCCTGCGGTTGCTGCATTACCAGATCCAAGTGTCCAACGAGTTGCTCAACGTGGAATGATAAGTAAAGCACAATCTGGAATGACTGGTAAAAAAGAGCCAGAATGGTGGAATATAAAAGCAAGAGTTGATAGTTGGTTAAATAATGCTAGGGACAATGCAACAATAAATGGTAATAAATTTGGTGGTAATAGATACCGAGAACAGATGGAAGGGCTGGGAATGGCGAGTGGTGGTACATCCAGTCGCCAGCGACAAAATCAGGAAAATACCAGGAAAGCAAGGCAAGCAGCAGCCAAACGAAAAGCAGATGCAGCAGCAGCACAACGATCAAGATTGGGTGTGCAAAAAGTGGATGGTAGATGGGTTAATATGGGTGTAAGTGATCAAGCAGTTGGCAGTAATCCATGGTGGCGAGTTTGGGGTAAGAAGGAAGCAACAGCAGAAAGAAAAGCAAAGCAAGAAGCACTAGCAAAAAATCTTGCAGCGAGGTTAAATAAAGAACAAGGAATCAAACCTTACAAACCAAAACCAGCTCCACGAAAACCACCAGAAACTGGCGGGGGCACCAGACCACGAGCAGATTCATCTTCTAGTTCTTCTAGCACCGCAGTTGTAATGCCACCTGCTCAACCATCAGGAGCATCTGCTACTGCTGAAGGATCATTTGGATCTGCTATTCCATCAGCAAAAACCAGTGCTATGATATTTGCTGACTTTTTATATCCAGACTTAGTGTAAAACAATGGCGCAAAATTCCAGACAGTTTACAGTAGACTCTATAATTCTCACTTCAGTTGATAATAAAAGTTATGATATAACTTTAGTTGTATTAGAGTTTTCTATCTATGAAAGTATAAACAATCCTTATATATTAGGAGAGATTATTATAGAAGATACCACTGCAAATCTTCTTGCTAATTTACCTATACAGGGCAGAGAAACTATTGATTTTAATATCAAAACAGAAACTTTTTCTACAAAAGTATACAAGTATTCTTTGTCTGTCTCTGGTATAGATGTAAGAACTATTTCTGGCAGGCAGCAAGTTTATAAATTAAATCTTATGAGTTATACTGGAATGGTAAATGAGGGAATAAGAATTTCTGGTGTATTGAGTGGATCTAACGATAAAATTGTTGGTGATATTTTAAAAGATATATTAAAGACAAACAAAAAATACGATGGTGAGATAGCACAGTTTGAACAAAAATGGTTGCCAAGTTTAAAGAGACCGTTTGATTTCATTTATCAATTAGCACCTATTACAATTTCATCTGCAGCGACAGCATCTACTAAAGGCACATCAGAATCAAAGGCAAAAGCAACAGCTGATGGGAAAACTTCTTTGAATACAGAGAATCTTTCTAAGTTATCTGGCACAGCAGGTTATCTTTTCTTTGAAACGCATGACGCATATGTTTTTAAATCATTAGATAAGTTAGCATCTTCTGGTGATGGTAGTGATACTTATGGAGGTGACGGCACAAAATACACATACAAGTATGGTATAGTAAACACTGAAGGATCTGAAGCAGAGGCACCGCTAAAAATTTTAGAATATACTTTTGGAAATGAGATAGACATTCTGAAACAATTAAGACAAGGACTATATTCCACTGTTTGTATATTCTTTGATGTTAATACATGTGAGTATGAAGAAAATATTTACAAGGTGGAAGATACTTATGCTCAAATGTCTCACTTAGGATCCGCTACTAAAATCCCATCGGGTCAAAAGAAATTAGCTGGTTATGCAACTCGTGTCATGACTCAAATGATCAATCATGAATTGTTTCATGACGATCCAGAGTCTGCTGCAACTGATAAAGCAACTTACAAAGATGTTTATAAGTATTCTATTGCTCAATCAAATGCAAGATATAAATTAGCTTCAAATCAGCAACTAAATATTGTAGTCCCACCGAATCTTACCATAAGGGCTGGTGATAAATTGGAATTGCTGTTTCCTAATATGACTGATGATAACAACAGAAAAACTAATCCTTATGATGAAGAACACAGCGGTAACTATTTAATAAAAAATATAGGATATAACTTTATTATGCGAGGTGCTCAACCCATGACTGGCACAACAAATATTACTCTTATAAGAGATTCTTTTGGAAGAAAAAATACAGCAAGTAAAATAAAATAGCATGGAAAATATTAACAAACATATAGAGCACGATAAGAAAATTTTGGATGATCCTTTGATATCTTCTCAGGCTAGACGCCATGTAGAAGATGAGTTAGGCTCACTGGAGAGATATCATGCTAGACATCCAGAAGATGAGCATGATCCAACTTCATTAGAATTATTCTGTGACGATAATCCAGGCGCAGTAGAATGTAAGATTTATGATGATTGATCATGGCATTTGAAAGTTACGGTAACAGACCAACCAACTTTGTAGGTAAAGATGGTTTCCGCTGGTGGGTGGGGCAAGTAGAAAAAAAAGATGATAACGTAAAAAATTCTAATCGTTATAAAGTTAGAATTGTTGGTCATCATCTTGCTGACTGTGAGAGTCAGAGCACCGATGCATTGCCATGGGCAAATACCGTAGCACCAACTACTAGTCCATTTAGTGCCAGCAGTGGTGTTACTACTGGATTAGCCCATGGTGATTGGGTTATTGGATTCTATATGGATTCTGATATGGCACAACAACCATATATTCTTGGGAGTATTGGAGCAATTAGAAATGCTAGGTCAGAGGACTCTCCCGCAATTTCAAAATTCTTACAGGCAAATCAAGAAGGATGCAGAGCATTTAAAAATTTTGCGCCTGGTCCTACTGCGGGATCACCTTATGTTGTAGTGCCATTAAATAAAGCAGAGCTGACAGCAGCAGCAGCAGGTCAAGTAGCAGCTGCCGCAGCTCCTCCTGGCACTGCAACTAATCCAGAGAAGGGTTTCGGTCAACCTCCAGCAGTGGCATATTTACAGTGTCCTGGTAGTGCAATGAATGAAGCTGCAATGAAATGCAGTATTATATCACAAGCAAACTGTCCTACTGGCAAGACAGCTTCAATGCTTGAGATAGTATTATCAGAAATGTTTAAAGCAATTTCTGAATCTGGAGGACAGGTTGGTAGTTATCTTACCAGTAAAGTAACTGGTTATGCACGCGATGCAGAATCATTTATCATGGGATATGTGAATAAGATAATGGCAATTATCTTCCAGGGTTACAGTTGGGTAAAAGGAAAATTATATAATCTAATACAACAAGGAGTGCAGTATTTAATTACTACACTATTAAGTTTAGTTTCTGATAAAGGTAAACCAAAAGATGCTAAACCACCATATGATCCAAAAAAACCAGAAAAAATTCTTGATCAGATTCAAAAATTTTTGGAAGATGAATTAAAAAAAATTGGATGCACAATTGAGAGTTTATATGATAAGATACTTGCTTTTCTAACAGATTTTATTTTTGGTTTAGTAGATAAATTTTGGTCTGAAGCTCTTTGTGGAATTGAAGCAATGGTCAATTCTTTAATGAATGCATTGCAAAATTTTATTAATGATGCAATCAATGCAATATTAGAACCACTACTTAGTATTCTTGATTCAGTTGCTGGTCCAATTAATGATATCTTTAGCACGATATCAGATATCATGAATTTCTTGGGTATTAATTGCACAGGACTACCAGCAGAGTGTAAGAAACCGATTCAAGACTGTGGAGAGGGTCCAAAAACTAAGGCAAAAGGACTTGCAGATGATTTAGATAAATTACTTGCTGCCATTTCTGCAGATACAATGCCATCTCCAGGAATTGCTTCTTGTGATGATGCATTGAAACCAGTAACACCAGTAATAAATGTGGCAATTAGTGGCGGCACGCCTAAACCAACCCCCAAACCGAAACCTGATGATGGTGACGATGATGAAGACGCTGATGAAGACGATGATACTCCAACATTAAAGATTTTAATAGATCCTGTTAGTGCAGTAAAAAATGTTGGTGAATCTTACACATTCACTGTTGTGGCTGTAACATCAAATGGCAGTGCTATTAATTATCAATGGCAAAAATTAGATTCTACTTCACCCGTTGCTGAATCTAGTTGGAGTAATATTTCTGGGGCAAACTCAACATCTTTTACAATTAGTTCTATTGTATTAACAGATGATAGTGATTCCTATCGTTGTGTTTGTAGCTCAAGCACAACCACTCCATCTTCAGTAACGTCTTTAGATGCATTTATTTACGTAAATCCAGTTAGTACTCCTCCTGTTGGATTGCCCGTTAATTATTTCCAAACAGGATATGGTAATTTGAATTTTACTTCCTCTCCTAATATTTCTACTCTGCTTTCTGGTATCTTGAGTGCAAAGTATGATAATGGTGGCACCACTAGTCCTAGCACACCAGTAATTAATATAACTGGTACAGCAATAGCAATTTATACACCAGTAAACACTCTGCCAATAGGATCCTCTGGTATTGAATATTTTCTTTCTGCCTCTCCTCTTTTAGTAAATCCAGGTGATACTGTAACCCTGACATTAACCACAAAAAATGTTCCTAATGGCACTAGCGTGGATTATTATATTTTTGGACCTAATTTAAAACTCTCTGATGTATCAAATAATAGTTTACTTGGTAATTTTGTAGTGTCAAACAATACAGCAAAATCTCTGATTACCTTCAGTGATCCAGTCAGCTTCTCTCAAACAGAATTAATTTTTGCTGCTTTAAAAAATGGAGGTGCTGCTACTCAATTTGCAGTTAATGGTAGTCCACAAAAGAAAATACCTCCTATAGTAAATCTTCCTCAAACTCCACCTATAGCATGTCCACCCGTTGTGTCATCCACTGGACAAATTATTAGCATACCAATTTGTAATCCTGGCACACCTTATCTTGCACCTCCAGCAATTTATATTCAAGGCAATGGTATTGGTTATGGTGCTTCAGCTGTAGCAGATTTAGATGACGATGGATTTGTACGACAAATTAGAGTTGTTCGTCCTGGTAGAGGTTACCCACCAAATCCACCCGAAGATTTAGATTGTATTGTAACAGGATTTACAATTATCAAACCAGGATTTGGATATGATGTGCCGCCTGCTGTATTTGTTGATGATGATGATACAGTTGCAGAAGCAGTTATCACTAATGGTGTTGTCTCTGAAATAAAAATGATTGATAAATCAAAAACTTTTGCAGATAATCCACAAATTACAATTATTTCTACGTCCCGAGGTATTGGTGCAGTTGCTATAGCAAACATCACTTGCTTAGATAAGCAAGATGTAAGGCAACTTGCTGAAATTGTTGGACCAACACCAGTTGGTGAATATATTGATTGCCCGTAGGAGAAAATAAATGAGCGAGAAGTTATACGGAGATCCTAACGCAACGCCAACACCAATTGGAGATTCTATTTTTGCTAAACCAGGCGAAAACTATTGGAAAGACACTAAAGGACTTGCTCCTTTGGAGGCATGTCAAGTTAGTTTGATTCCGCCATCATCTAACGTTACTATAACCAAAAATGTTATATCTTTTACGGCAGAAAATCCGCAAGGTGACAGTAGTTTTGGGACAATAACTAGCACTGGATCTCATATTGCTGTTGATGAAAAGGGCACAGTAAAAATCAAAGCATCTAGTCCAGTTGCCGAAGACTTAACGTGTGGTAGAATTGAGGTTGAGTCTCAAACAAACACTAGATTAAATGTAGGCACATCCCTTACTATTAATGTTAATACTAGTGGCAAACATGATGAAAAAAATCCTGTTAGTAATTCTAGCACACAAACTGTAGATGACAAGAGATATCCTGCATTTTCTATTAATGTAAGTAACGGTGGATTAGATATCGAGTGTGCTGACGGCGACATACATTTTAGTGGTAAAAATATTGTATTTAATGCAGCAGAAACTTTAAGTTTAAATGCTACCAGAGCGGTAAATATTCTTTCTGGTTTTGATGCAACGGAAGTCTTTGCTAAAGCAGCTGCGGGATTATTTGGGTTTGAGTTACCTGCATCAGGTGGTGGCGAAGTCGTTATTAAAGCAGGCAAATTTGTTAATGATTGTAATGTGATTGAAACATCATCATCTAAGTCTAGCGAAAAAGTTGGTGGAGCAAAGATTCAGGAAACTGGATCTTCGATGGGCACAACCGCTCTCAGAAATGCTGGTGATTTAAATCTTAGCACTTCTGGTAATGTTTTCTTGGCAGCTGGGCAAAAAATGCGTATCGAAGCTCAAGGCATGGTTGCAAATACCACTGGACCTGCCGTACCTCCTATATGGGGTACTTCTCAACTAGAAGCGTTAGCTATAGCAGTAAATAAAAAAAATACTCCATTAGATACTGCACTGTTAATTGAAGTAGACAATGGAGATGCTCTAACAAAAGTTTCTGGTATTGGTGATTATGGTGTTGCTACAGAAACGGGATTAGTTGGACTTTTAGCTGGTGCTGGAAAGACAGCTAGTTATACTGGTAATCCAGGAGATATTGTATTAAAATCATACCAAGGAAATCTGTTAGGCGATGCAAAAATGGAAGCATCAATAATTGGTCAAACTATTGCTGGAGCTGGTATTGGAATTCCAGGCAATACTCCAGATGTTGTTGCTGTATTTGCTCCTGGTTTTGGATATGACTCTAAAACTGGTGGTGCTACTATGAAGACCACAAAGGGTATAGCATCTGTACTTGGTAAACTGCAAGTTGGAATAGGTATTGGCGAAACACCTGGAGCATCTCAAAACTTCCTGGCATTTAATCCAGCTGGAATTATTTCTAACATTAATGGTCCTAGTACGATTGATATTAAAGGTGCTCTTACTACTAACATTACTGGAGCAAATACATTTAAAGTAACTGGCGCAAACATTGCTGACGTGACTGGTTTAGTAGCAAGTAAATCACAAACTGGCGTTACAATTGAAAGTCCAGGAAACATCATTATCAAGTCATCGGGTACGATTGATATGACTGCGCCAGGAGTCATTACCATCAGGGGTGGTACAATCAGACTAAATTAAAAAATCCAAAATTGACCTTTGATTACCAAAAGGTCGCAAAAAAAATCTCGGCAAAAAATTGCTCAAAAAAGTCGAGTCACCCCTTGACAGACCCAAAACATCCTGCTATACTACATACATACACAGAGGAGACACTCCAAATGCTCAATTATGGTGATGACGGTCAAGTGCAAGAAATTGACTGTGATGACGTACAAGATACAATTGATACCATCCTTGAATATGTAGAAAATCGCTTTGAATCTCTTGATAAAGAGGGAAATCGTGATGCTGACATTTATGCACTTTGCCAAGAGTTTCATGAATGGGGTAGTGCAGAAGATGGTGACGAAATTGGATATCTTTTTCTTCCTCGCTTAGCAGAAAAATGATTTCTAACGAGCAGGTAATTGGCAAAATCACAACAGATTTATATAATAAAAAAATAATTCTTCATGGAGATGATAATACTACTGTTGTCTTAAAATGCTCTACTATTAATGAGTTTTGTGAGTTACTTGATAAGTGTAAAAAACTACTAAAGACAGATATTGTTATTTGTCGATAGTTTCTTGGGAGCATGGTGGAATCGGTAGACACACCAGACTTAAAATCTGTTGGGCATTGCCCGTGGGAGTTCAAGTCTCCCTGCTCCTATTTCTGGTAAATTAATATGATTAACATTTATGATAATTTTATTGAATCAGAAGAATGTATAGAGTTTTATAATTATTGTTTATCTTCCTCATATCACTATGGTGAAGTAGACGATTATGGGTTGCCACCAACAGGAATGGTTTCTGAGTTATCAATTGATAATTATTGGTATAAGTATTTTACTTTATGCATTAAAGAAAAGTGTAAAATAGATAATTTACCACATAGAGCATATATAAACTTATTTTTTCCACATGAAATACCATATTATCATATAGATGGTGATGGCATTACATTTCTTTATTACCCCAATCTTGAGTGGAAATTGAATAATGGAGGCGAAACCCAATTTTTTATTAATAATGAAATAAAAGGTATACCCCCTATTCCTAATAGAGCAATTATATTTGCAGGTAATATATTACACCGTGCCACCTCGTTTAGAGATACAGCTAGATTTACACTTGCAATTAAATATTCCAACTAAATATCATGTAGTGGGAATGTTATGAAATACACACTCTCTCAAGCATATTGCTTTTATATGGGTGAGGTTGTGCGTATGTATTTTATCCAAGGTCTTCCATATACATTTGATGAATTACCTCAAATTATACAAGATCATCCTGCTGTGCAAACAGAAGCATTAAATCATCGTGATTATGATGACGAAGATTTGTTTAAAACTTCTAATTATTTAATGATGGAAGAAATGCATCCGTTAATGTTTGATATAGAAGTAGAAAACCCAGAATTACTTCCACAAGATGACTAGTGCCTAATTAGCTCAGTGGTAGAGCACTCGCCTTGTAAGCGAGCGGTCGTCAGTTCAAGTCTGACATTAGGCTTCCGTGTGAAGGAAGAGGCAGAAACCTGGAGACCCCTCCAGGTTTTTTTGTATAAATAACACAGAAGAAAGACCATAATTAGGGTAACTGAGGAACATGCCATTAACCAAATTAGATAATTTAATTTCCAGTAAAACTGGAAGATATCTATACGTTTCACCTGATGATTTTAATGCTTCTGATGCTTTAGACAATAGAGGCAATTCCCCAACCAGACCATTCCTCACAATTCAAAGAGCATTCTTAGAAGTTGCTAGATTTTCGTATGTTCCTGGAGCAGAAAATGATCGATTTGATCAATTTTCGATCATGTTGTTTCCAGGTAATCATTATATTGATAATCGTCCTGGTATTTTAAACGCAGATGAAATTGTTCCTTTTGCGTTTAATCAGGCAACTCAAGAATGGGAAGACAACTCTATTGTTGATCTAAGAAATCCTAACAATATTCTTTACAAGTTTAATGGTCCTAATGGCGGTGCCACGATTCCTAGAGGCACTTCTCTTATTGGTATGGACCTTCGTAGAACTCGTCTACATCCTCTATATGTGCCCGATCCTGCAGATAAAGATGTTGGGCGCACCACAATGTTTAATGTAACTGGTGGTTGCTATTTCTGGCAATTTACTATTCTTGATGGTGATACTGAGCCTAATTCGCCCTTATATGATTCTCAGGCAGGAATTGGTAAAGTATATTCACAACCAAATTCTACTGTAACTCAGGTACCATATTATTCACACCATAAAATTTGTAATTTTGAATTTGCTGATAGAAACGATCTAGGTCTACTTTATAGAAAAATTGCTAAGGCATTCTCATTATATCAACCAACAATTGATGATCCTGGAGAATTTACACAGAGACCTCAAGAGAATAGAATCGTTGGTCCTTTGCAAGATGCTATTCGTATTGATTCGATTGTAGTTAATAATGTTGTTGGCACTACAGCACTTGATGTTACTGTTAAAACTAAGACAAATCATGGTTTTTATGTGGGGCAAGCAGTTGCTATAAGTAATCTTCGTTCTACGTTACCAGCTGGTGCAGCAGCTCCAATTCCTCTTTCTAATGATCCTCTTACTGGTGTATTCTCTGTTAGAGGAATTAGCACTTTAGATGCAAAAGAATTTACATATAGAGTAGAAGGTAAAAATGCCGCTGCTGTGGGTTTGGGAGATAAAATTGCACAACCAATCACACCACCAGACCTAGATACAAACGCTATTGTGCAAGCAGAAATAGATTCAGTAGAATCTGCTTCGCCATATGTTTTTAACGTTTCTATTCGCTCTACGTGGGGTATCTGCGGTATTCACGCTGATGGTAGCAAGGCGACTGGTTTTAAATCAATGGTTATCGCTCAATATACGGGTGTTTCATTACAGAGAGATGACCGTGCGTTTATTCGTTATGATGAATTTAGTAATACATGGAATCAAGCACCTTTAACTGATGCATTTGCAACCACTCCTTATCATGCTAAGGGCGATGCATTTTGGAAGGATGATTGGAGAAACTTCCATGTCAAAGCATCTAATGATTCTTTTATCCAAAACGTTTCGATCTTTGCTGTAGGTTTTGCTGACCACTTCCTGATGGAAAGTGGTGGTGATATGTCAATCACCAACTCTAACTCTAACTTTGGTAATACCTCTCTACATGCTATTGGTTACAAAGGTTATGCGTTTACTCAGGATCAAGGTGGATATATTTCTCATATTATTCCACCTAAAAAAGTAACTACTACAACCAAAAAATTACAATATTATACTTTCAATCAATTTAAAACCAGATCGACAAATGCCCAAGAATTTGATGGTCCAGGAGGTACATCATCAATTACAACCAAAATTTATTTGGGTCATGATACTGCTACAGATCCACTTATTAAACCAGCTACAGTTGTCAATGGATTCAGAATTGGTGGCAAAGCAAATGATAAAATTTATGTAAAATTAGATCCTGCAGTTAATTTTACAGGATCAATTCGTAGTGCAGAAATTTCACCATCTGGATACAGAAAGTGGAATGTTGCAATGTCAACATTAAATCCAACTGTATCTACTGGAGTAGATAATAATGACCAAGATGCTGCTAATTTAATTGACCTTAATAGAGATTTTATTGCTGCAGAATCATATGGGTTTATCACTCGTAAATATCCATACTTATTAACGAAAGATATTAGTATCACTAAATGTAGACGCGATGTTGGATATATTTTGGAAGCAGTTGCAAATGATCTTCGTGTAGGTGGTAACGTTAACAGTCTGCAAGCAGGACAATCATATTATGTTGGTAATCAATTAGATTATATTGATGGTGAAAAAGAAGAAACTTTAGAAGGTTTTAATTATGCTCGAAGTCTTGCTGTTGCAGCAATGCGTAATTGGAATTTTTATATTAAACATTGCTCCACTTTTATTAATCAAGCAACAGTAACGGTGCCTAGTGGAATTACCACAATTGGTATTGTTGAAGGCATGAAGGTAACTGCTACAGTTATTGCAGGACAAACAAATCCAATTCCTGCGGGAAGTTATGTAAGAAAAATTATCAGCACTACTCAGTTTACACTTGGTAATACAAATGATACTGATGATGTCAATGCTACCGCTACCATTACAGCAACTGGTCCTGCGGCAGGCGGCGTCAGACTTAACTTTGAATTAACTCAGGGTAAGTTTGCTACTTCATCTGGTAGAAATTTAGATGCTGGTAATCTTATCAATCTTAACAAAGAGTTTATTGCACAAGAAGCACTTAATCTTGCTAAAGCACAATATCCAACAACTTCAGTGCCAAACGATGATAAATGTAAAAGAGATATTAAATATATTCTAGATGGAGTTGTACAAGATCTTGGCAACTTTGGTAATTCTGGTATTGTAACGGCAACAGAAAGATATATTGATGCTGCAGAGCGTTATTCTATTTCAAAGAATTTAATTCTTGCAAATAAAAGAGAAATTGTTGATAAAGCAGCTGCTAAACTTGCAATCGATTATCCTGATTTTTACTATGGTGGACCTGGATTTACAAATGGTGGCGATGCACAAACCAATGTGTATTCAAGATATAAAGATTCTTACCGCTTAATCCAGCAAAATAAGCAATATATTGTTAATGCAGCAGCAGCACAGATTGCGATCAGTTATCCAAATTTCTCCTATCCTGGAGGCGCTATTGCTGGTGAAGCAAAATGCAAAAGAGATATTGGCATGTTTATAGATGCAGTCTCTACTGATTTAACTACATTAGGAAATTCTTACTCTATTGATTTTATTCGTCAATATTTTATTGCAAATAAAGTAAACGGTAAAATTTTAACATTTACTAAAACTGCAGGCACAACTCTATCAACAAAAGCAAATAAAACTTATAGTGGTGTTGCAACTACAACTACATCCTCTGGATCTAATGCTACATTTACTGTAGCTAGAGGAGCTAGTGGTGCTATTTCAACAGTCACTATTTCAAATGGGGGTTATAGGTATGCTGTTGGAAATACCTTAACTATTCCTGGCGGATCTATTGGCGGCACAAATATTGTAGACGACGTAATTGTAACAGTATCTACAGTTGAGCAAGCATGGATTAATGCAGGACTTCAAAATGAAGAAGATCAATCCATTACTGGATTTACTGCTGCGATTGCCGAGATGAAGAAAGCAATCACAAACCAATTATTTACAAAAGATCTGACAATTACAGGTGATCCTAATCCAGGTGCTGTTGAATCTGGTGTTAGCGTATTTGGCACTTCAGGCAATACTACTAATAATACTGATACTCAATCTTGTGCTAACGTAAAACAAACTTTAGATACTCTCGGAAGTCTTATTTTTGCAAGAATTCGACAAGGCGATCTTGTAACGGCAACTCAACAAAATCCAGCACTACCAATTATCAATTATGGTAGTGCTCCTATATTCCAAGAAAAATGTAAGAGAGATATTGGAATTGTTGTTGATGCTATTGCAGAGGACTTAGCAATAGGTGCAAACTACAATATTATTACTGCAACTAAATCATATTTTGATAGCACTGGTAATACTTTAATTAATAATGGATTAGCAGGCGAGATTACTCAGTCAGTTACTGCATTTGAAGAAGCAAGAAATTTATGCTTCAAAGCAGTAACTAATCAATTAAATGTAAGAGATCTTGAAATTCCTGAGGGACCAGCAGAATTAGGTGTTCCAGGACCAAATATTCCAAATGATAATCCCAATGCTTATCTTGATGTAAGAAACGAAATCAATGCACTATTTGGAATTCTAATTACAAAACTACAAAATGGTAATTATCTATATCCAACACTTAAATATAATTCTGGAGTTCAATCACTTACTGGGGAATTAGACATTAGCGTATACGCATTTAAAAAAGCAAGAGATCTTGCTATTCTTGCAATGCGTAACTGGAGAACAGGTGATGGCACAACTACAGACCCACTATATGTAAAAACTCCTGGTAATACATTAAATTATCAAATTGATCCTACGATTGATACAACAACAGCTGGTGTTCCTGTCTGTGCTGATGTTGCTTATACTATTACAACAGAATTTGATATTCTTATTACATCTTTAAACAATACCGCACCACTACCACCAAAAACTTTTGGTAGTAGCGAATATGTTGAGAGACAAAGACCTCAGAGAGATAATACTATTAGTAATGATACTGCAACACCAGACAACAAATGTGCCAGCACTAAAGATGCTATTATTGAAAAAATGCGTGTGATTGACAGCATTATTCGTAATGGCGTTGATGCAGAACCACTGGTTTCTCAATTAGTAAATACATCCTCATTTGCACAAAGAGCAACATTATTCCGTGTTGCTGGTGCTAATCCACACAACTTAGAAACTGGCACTCCCGTTAGATTAGTTGCTGTTGCTAGAAGAGATTCTATTACTGGGAAACCAGTTAATGTTAATAAAGGATTAATAAGACTTCCTAGAGGATTTGACAGCAATAAAAAATATTATATAATTGCTCCTGGTAAAATTACCGCTCCTTACGATTATTCTCAAGGTGGTGTCACATCTCAATTTAATGATAATCAGGTATTCATGTTAGCAACCAGCACAGAAAATGCCGCTGCTGGTAATTACATTTATTCTTCTGAAACCGAGGGAATGAGTCCTGACATTCAAGTAGAAGTTCATCAATATCTGACGGATGTAAATTACGATTTGCATCGCTATACTTGTTCTCTTGCTTCATCTAGAGTATTCCAAACAACTACCAACCATATCTTTGACACGGGCATCACTGGCGCTCAAGTGCAGAAAGTTTATTTTTATCCATTAGAAGAAAATCTTGTCAATGGCAAAGCAACTGGTGCTGCACTAAACACGCTACCAGCTAAAACGAGTGGCAGCAGGTTGGAAATTAATCGTTATTATTTTGTTGGTCGCCCAGCAACTTATACTACAAATAATCAGTTTTCAATTTATTTGAATGAGCAGGATGCGATTACTCGTCAAAATGCTGTGCAGTTTAATTATCCATTTACTTTCTCTTTCCAAGTATTTGCTAATAGAAAGAGAAGTCCATTTGGATATGACCCAGTGCAATCTGGTTGGTTCTTAAGAACTCTTATTTCTACTAACGAAATCCTTGATAGATTAAATCTTGCTGACCCCAACCTTGGATCTTCCTATGCTAATAAACCAGAGAAAACTCCTGATTCTTTCTTATATAGAGCAGATGATGCTAGAGATAAATCGGATAAAGTTTATCGATTCCGTTATGTAATTCCAGAATATCGTGATGATGTAAGAGATCCTATTAATGGATTTGTGATGAAAATTCGCACAGATGAAACTAGAAAACTTATATCACAAAGAATTCTTTTAAAACCAGTTGCCCAAAATGATCCAAAAGACGCAACTTTCTTTGAGTCTGGTGTACAAAATCCTAAAAGATTAGGATTGCCCGCATCGTCTACGCAGGCAGCGATAGATTACGACCCATATAATCCCACAAACAAGAAAAGAATTTCTGGCACTAATACTGCTTCAAATATTTCTTTTACCATTCAATCTGCCAAAAAAGTTGGCGATTACATGGAATTGGTAGTTTTTGATCATGGATTGGATGTAGAATCATTAAAAGCAAAAAGATTTGCAACAATTAAAGTTGCTCAACCTCAAGGCGGAAATGGAGAATTCATTGTAAATGAAAAAGTTACATGGTATGGTGCTTACGCTGGATCTGCTACCGTGCATTCCTGGTTTGGCACAGTGCCAGTTGAAGGTGGCACACAAATATTCAATTATCTTATTCTTAAAGATGTTGAAGGAGAAATAGATTTTGATGAAAAAACACAAACGTTTATTAGACAGGAAATTGCAGGTCAAGCAGATGTAACAGCAGAATTAATTTCTAGACCAAATGATGGTAAAGAAGATAAAAAAGAATACTTATATGCTGTAGAAGCAGCAAATGTTTATACCGTAACTCCAGGTGATGTTATTACTGATGATGCTGCAAGACAATATAGAGTTGTTAGTGTCGAAGATGTTAAAGAATTAGAAAACTCTTATTATATTTACAAAATTGATGAAATTCAAAGAAGAATCCCAAGGCAACAAGAAGGAGTCTACTATCTAACTGCAATTCGTGGTGATATTTCTCCTTATCCAACTGGATCTGGTATTGGTCAAAACTTTAGAAAGTTTAAGTTTAGTCAACCAGTATCTAGATTATATCCGTTGGCATTTAAAAATGATCCATTACTATTCCAGTATGATGGATCTAATGATTTGGGGGGACTTCAAGATGCAACTATTTTAGATCCTCCAGCATCTGTATGCGCTGCTGATAACTATGTCCATGGGGCTGTTGTTATTAATGATGCAAAAAATTCACTAACTAAAGAAGCAATATTAGACTTTGTAAAAGATCCAGGATCTGGTAACTATACTTTTGCTAATTCTTCTAATAAAATTGAAGCTAAATCTGGAGCAGCTGCATCTGGAGCAGAAGAAAGATTAATCCCAATTGCTGGTGATTCTGTATATCCGCTAGAGCAAAGACTCTATGTTGAGCTTCGTAGACCATCGATTGCTCGTGCTGGTAACCATACGTTTGAATACCTTGGTTTCGGTCCTGGTAACTACTCTACTGGATTCCCTGTAAGGCAAACAGTTATTTTAACCGCAGATCAAGATTTTTACGCGCAATCTAAGAAGCAAGATGGTGGTATTGTATTCTATACTGGTATTAACTCTAATGGTGAATTGTATATTGGCAATAAGAAAATTAATGCCATTACAGGCGAGGAATCTTTTATTGATCCAATAATTCTAGAAGAAGATGAAGCAGATGGTGGTAATTTAAGCAGTTTGGTTACAGTATTTGAAGATCCTGTAACATTTGAAAATATTATTACTCTCAACGCTCCACCTAATCTAAAGAATTTCTTTAATTCTCCTGTAGAAATCAATGTAGATCCAGAGTTTAATGCTGTAATGACTCCTCCATCGTTGAGGATTGTCTCCCGTCCTGGTAATAGACAAGCACTTCTTCCTGGTGATGATGATCAATTGCTTGATACCACAAAAGCAGGTGATATTATAATTGATAAAAATAGAGTAAGAGCTGCTATTTTTGATATGAATACACGCGGCACTCAGCGTTATTCATTCCGCACAGCAATTACAAATAATACACCAAATCAAGATACTTCAGGAACAAGAGCTAGAATCAGTCCTACTCAAACAATACAGTTTGGATCTAGTGTGCCTCTTTCTGGTGATGTAATTTTTAAAGGATCTGAGGTTGGATTCTCTGGATCTCTTGGTTGGGTTTATGCTAATACATTTACTGCTTATAGATTAACTGCACCTCCAGGTCAGGAAGCTAGCATTGATATAACAGGAGTTCAATTTTATCCAAATTTAAATATAGTCAAACTTATTTTCCAAACAGGAAAAGTCAATTTTAGTAGCACAAACCCAGGATCTTCTTTAAATATAACCAGAAGTTCGCAAATTCGTATTACTGGTGCAATTGATAGATTATCAGTGTTGAATGGAGTGCATACTGTTTATGATAATATTACTGAAGGATATGAATATTCTGAATCAAATGGGTATGTTTATATATTAACTACTAGAGCATCAGAGGCTAATTTAACTGGTAGTCCTCCTTTCATTTCTTCTGTGGCGCCAATTGTCCAACCAACGATTGAAATAGCGAGATCTAATTCTCAGTGGAAAGAAGTTGGAGTTGTTGGGGCAGAAGCATTAAGAACTAAAACTAGTGCATATGGAGATTACAGACTAGGTATCAACACTGTATCTAGAACTAATTCTGCCGATTGGAATGTTGGATATGTAACAACTACAACCGATCCAAGGGCAAATCTAGATGTGGTTGGTAATGCATTTATTAGTGGAAGATTACAAACTAGTTTTAATGATCTAGCAACTTTCTCGAATACGAATAAAGCATTTATTGTCGGTGGAGATAGTAATAATCCTGATACTACTGCTACATTTAGAATTTCTACGCTACCACTACCTACACCAGGACCAACTGCAAACCCAGCAGAAGGCAGAGTTGGTATTAATGTGGGTGATGGCGCATTAGATAAAAACTTTGTTGTTTCTGGCGATGCAAGAATCACTGGTGACTTTACTTTCCAAACAGATATTGATGTAAATGGTGGTGACATTAGATCTACTTCTGCAGCATTTACGGTAGCAAACCAACCAACAACAACTACATTATCTTTAGGTGGTTATTCTACGACTATAAATGTTGGTAATCTCGCAACAACTGCACAAACACTTAATATTGGAAATGTTGCTTCTGGGCAAACATTAAATATTGGCACTGGCGCTACTGGACAAACAACGTTAAATCTTCATACTTCTTCTACTGATTCGACAGTCAATATTGCTACGGTAGGAAATACAAATAACACTTATAAGTCATTTGTTACAATTGGTGGAGCATATGCTAGACCATCTGATAGTATTTTCCGCGTTAGAAACTATCAATCCATATTTGATGGTAATATGGAATTACGTGGTGATAGTAATACAAATACTCTGACAGTAACTACTCAAGCTACGACAGTTAATTTATTCCCTAATGTTGCAACAACTGTAAAAATTGGTGCTAGTGCTGGTAGTGTTGAATTAGGTGGTGTTGCTGGAGAATCTGTTATTAAAAATGGGTTGCGTGTTTTTGGAAAAACAACTCTTGAAGCTGATGTTGTGCAGCATGGAGGAAATAGAAATTCTTCAGTTGGTGTAAATAGAAACGTCTTAGGAACTATTGAAATTTCAAGGGTCTCTAGAAGTAGTAATATTGCTACAATCACAACGATTGATGATCATAATTTAACTACTGGCAATTCTGTTTCTGTTAAATGTAGTGTAGAATCTTTTGAAACAGTTACTGATGTAGTTATAACTGTTACTGGAAATAAAACCTTTACATATTCAAATACAGCTGCAAATTTAACAACAACAAATGCTACTGGAGTTGTTTTAAATGGTATTGGTTTAAATCAAGTATCTGGAAGTCTAGCAAATCTAAATGTTGACTATTACCAATATAATTCTCAAATAGCTCCTGGCGTCTCGTTAGCTACTGTAGTTAGTAATAAATTATTAGCTTCGGCAATCAATATTACTTTCTTCACTGGATATAAGCATTATTTCACGGAAGGTAATGCTGTTAAATTCCAGAGTGTTGGTAATTTAAGCAACGTAAATACAACGACTACATATTTTATTAAAGATAAAGATGAGCAAGGATTTACTTTATCGACATTAGGTGATCTTTCTACTACTCATACAATTGGTTTAGTTGGAACTGCTACTGATGCAGGAAATGCAGTGTTAATTCTGGCATTTACCAGTCTTGATAATCAAGGTGCTGCACTTACATCTGCTACTGCAACAGTATTAGAAGTTAATAATCCACAAGGAATTAATATTGCAGATTTCTTATTAATTGGCACGGAAATTGTAAAAACAACAAGTATTCCTTCTCCAACTAAACCATATCTTGTTAATGTGGCAAGAGGGCAAGAAGGCACTCAACCTGTAACACATGCCGATAACACACAAATTGTTAAATTAGTAAAACAAGAAAATGCTGCCTTTATTTTCCCGAATCCTGTAACAGCAACTTCAACAAGCGTTAATTTGTCTGATTTTACTGGCACCTTTGCTAATGATGATTTACTTAGATTAAATAAAGGCACTTTATCAGAAGAATATGTTAAAATTACTGCTATCAATACCGCAGATGCACAGTCACTAGTTATTACAAACGGTAATTTTGGCACTGCTTCAGTCCCATTAACACCAAAAACCACATTCTCTGTAATATCTACTACTGGCGATACTTTTGCTCTTGGCGATGTTACTATTGGTTATGATGATGGTGTTAATTCTAGCACTGCTACTGGAAGCAGTCCAACGACTACTGGTGGTGGAAATCTTAAAGTATATAACTCTATTGAATTAAGTGGAAACACTGATATAACCACTCCAGGAAAACAATATTTTGTTATTACCAATGGAAGTATTCCTAAATTCTATGTTGAATCGGCAAGTGGTAATACTAAATTGTATGATGGCGCTAATTTAAAAATATTTAAAGACTCTTTCTATACTTCTGGTAATTTTGATAAAGGAAGAACAGATGCTGCTTCTAATATTGCTTTTGAAGTTCTCGGTGCTTCTGGTAATACTAAAATTGCTGGTACTCTACATGTTGGTGATGATTTTACTGTTGAGAATACCCTAGGCGGCACGGATACATTTACTGTTGATGCACAAACAGGTGATACTGTTGTAGGAAGACATTTACAAGTAAAAGGTGCATCTTCTGCAACTCCTTCTGCCTCTGTAGTAAGTCTTGAAGTAACAAACTTAGGTATTAGTGGCGCAAAACCATATAAAATTAAACAAGATGCTTCTATTGATGCATTTGGTAAAACCAATTTCTATAATAAAAATGGCGGTAGAAAAACAATTTACATTACTAATAATAGTGGCATAGTAACAACACCTCTTATTTCCAACATAAATTATCTAGTAAAACCATCTTCTAATCTAACTTTAACCTTACCAAATAATGCTGAGACTGGAGATTTAATTAGATTTATTGATTTTGGTGGAGCTTTGAGATTTAATGTTACTCTTATTGTTAATGCTCCAGCTGGAGTTGCAATACAAGGAAATCAAGATGGTGGATTTGGTCAATTATTAGTAAATACACCAAATGCTGCCTTTGGTCTATTATTTGTTGGAGAATATGATTCGGATGGAGTTACAGCAATTCCTTCTGACAATAGAGGTTGGTGGTTAACGGAGGTTTAATGTGTCAATTACATATAATAAATTACGACATATGCAAGGTCTCCCAATAGGAACGATAGTTCCTTGGTCTGGAGCGCCAGATACTATTCCTTTGGGGTGGGATTTTTGTAATGGTGCAGTAATACAAATTACAAAATATCCGTTATTGTATAAGATAATAGGTAACGTTTATGGCGGCACAGCTGGATCTACATTTAAAATACCAGAAATAACTGAGGATAGGGGAGTAATGGATATATATCCAGGACATTACTCTTCTTTATCTGCTTATACACCATCAAAACCATCAACCACGGCAAAAAGTAGCGATCCATATTGGACTAATATTGGTGAAAATATAAATGTGTCAAATTCTACTGATGGAAGTTCTACTATAGATGTTATTGCATCATTTATTAATCCTACTAATAAACCAAAATTAGTTGCCAGTGTTAAAGAAATTGAATTTACTGCTGGAACATTTGCTACTAGTTATTCTATCAATGGTAGAAAATTGAGTGATAGACATCAAAAATATCATAATCACACAACAAGTTTTGAGGGAGATACAGATGGTAATTCCTTTCGATCTGGCGGCAGAGAATGCTCAGCCAATTCAGGCGGGAGAAACAGCACCTGTACTTTTAATAGTAAAGGCGGTGTGGCATCAAATACTTTAGGAAATAGAAATGTTCCTTCTAAGGCAGATAAAACTATTTGTAAAGGCGGGTCTGACCCCAAATCTAACGCTAGTGGAATGACTGATAATGGCAATGGTTATACTGGTGGGGATATGTATGCTGTGCAAGGCGGCGGGGTTTACAATCTTGCTTCTAGTTTATCTGCCGACGGTAGAAGTTGGTCTGATTTGTCTGCACATACGCATAATTCTCCAGACACAAAATTTAAATGTAACGTAACAGTTGTTTCTGATTATACTTTTTATGATGTCAATTCAAATTCAATTACAATTAACGCCGCACCTCCTGATGTGGCAACTATAAATATCAGTACGGCAACTGCTAATTTAAGTATGATTTTCATCATCAGAGCATATTAACATGGCAACCACTTATTCTTTTCAGAAAGGAAAATATGGAGGACCTACGGGGTCAATTTTTCCTTTTTTTAGGGATTTATCAACAAATAGTGCTTCAGATCCTCAATATAGTGAAAATATTCCAGCTGGATTTTTAAGATGTAGGGGACAAATTTTATCTGCAGATCAATTTCCACAATTAGCAGCAATTGTTGGTGTTGGTCAACAATGCCTCTATAGAAAGGAAGGCACTATATTACAAGATGCTGATGATGACGGAACAGGCGGCACTTTTCAATTACCAGATTTGGGATCTAAGTATATCAGTGCGGGTACTAACTCAGGAACATATAGTAATTTAACAGTCCCTCAAGCTACTTCAACTTCCGCTATAGTTACTAAAGCAGGGATAACCGTTGTTTTAAGTGCAACTGATGACGAGATACTTTTCACATATAGTGGAAACTTTAATCTTCCATCTCATAATTTAACTATGTCTGGTCAGTGGACCGCTACAGGACCTTCAACAACTAACTCAGTAACTGTTGATGAAGGTCAAATATTACCACACGGTCACTTTGCTACTATGGCACAATTAAGCAATGCAGCACAAGGTGACTGTAACACTGGCGGGTGGAAATATAATTCTCGTTATTGGGGAGCTTGTTACAGGAGTGCCAGTTTTGGATCTCAATGTGGACCAGTTACATTAATCCCTGTTGGCAATTCAGCAGAAGAAATCGGCGTCCTCGCAGGCACCACACATAGGCATGGAAATGCTGGAATAAAAATTAGTAGTCAAAGTAAATCTGGTAGTATGGCAGCAATAAATATCCCGTCTGCTTCTCTTTCAACTACAGTTAAATTAAATACTGGCAGCACAACAAAAATAGACGCGATATCTCCTATGTTTATATTATGTGAATATCTAATTAAATATTAAAAAATGTCTATTTCAATCAATAGTTTTACGCCTACCTCTGCTGTCTCTCCCGAAAATGGAGTAATAACTTTTTTTGTAAATGCATCTTCTAGTTTAGGACAAAGTTTAAATTATCAATGGCAAAAATCTGATGATGGTATAATCTGGCAAGATCTTCCTGGAGAAATTTATACTAATTATACGACTCCAGCTTTAACGTTAGCATATAATGGAGATTATTACAGAGTAAAAGTTTACACTATTGGCACTGGCGGTTTAAGTAGTTATACTGAATATGGTCCAGATGCCAATGGCGCGGTTGTAACAGTAACTACCGCTGTATCATTAGTTTTTGTTACTCCATTAGAACCTTCTTATAGTGTTAACGCGGGGAGTAATCTTTCTATGGTGGTAGAGTGTTCTTTAACTCCATCAAACTCAGCAACTCAAACTAACGTCAGCACAATATCATTACAATGGCAATTTAGCGATAATGGTGGTATAACTTGGTCTAACGTTCCTGCTAGTCAATATAGTAGTCTAACGGAATCCGTGATACCAGCAGGTACAACTGGAGCGTTTGTAAAAGCATCGACATTTATAAAAAGTAGTGTTACAACTGAATATAATCAAAGAAGGTATAGAGTAATTGCTACTAGTAGTTTAGCAACTTCACCTAGCACTTCTTCATCAGCGGTTGTTTTAATATCATCTTCAATAACAATAACAAAACAACCAGGAACTGGATCTGACATAACAACTTGTTTTAAATATTTACCATCGCAACCAACTACTACTGGTAAATTAAGATTATCTGTAGATGCGACTAGTTCTGCAGGATCTTTTAGTAATTTGAGTTATCAATGGTATTATGCAATTACAGACCCAAATATCATAGGTCCTATAAGTTTTTCTCCATTCAATGATGGTCGAGTTGATCAAAAATTTACTGCAATAGGAGCACAACAAAAGACTTTAAATTTGACCGAGGTAAATTGGGTGGGGTCTGATGTTAATGGTCATGGATTAAAATTTTATTGTCAGATAGAAGGCACTTCTGGAGAAACTTCAGTTTATACTGACATCGCTACTGTAATTATTGAGCAATCTGTTGTTGTTGATCAACATGTTGTTTCCAGTCTTTCTGTTGTCGAAGACATATATGGAGATATTCCCGACAGAGATGCTTATATAGAAGCAGTGCAAAATGCTACATTTCTTGTTTCTTTATTAGAATCTCCTGCTGAAACGCCCCTGGAAGGCACTGCTCAAACAAACGGATTCCCAATTACTATTCAGTGGCAAAGAAAAAATCCTGATATATCAGCTAATATATCAGGACAAGATATTACTATTAGCTCCACGCAGTCATATACAATTAGTGGCACTAGTTATCCAGTAAGGGGTGTTTTATGGGTGCCTACTGGATTATCTGCATCTAGTATTGATGTTGTTGTTTGCTATCATCCCACTATTAGTGATAGCGCAACTACAATTTTACAATCCGCTAATAATATGATGAGTATTATGAAAAATAATGTTGGTATTAAAGATAAAATTATTTTCTGTGTAGCATATCCGCAAGATGCTGTAACGGTAGCTCAAAACATTAATTTATTAACAGCAGCAGAATTATCTAATTTTAAATTTGGTGATAATCTCCCATATGCTAGAGCAGCACTTTTGTGGGCAAAAAATAATTTAAACGGTTTTATGTCGTCCAATGGTATAACAAAAACTATTAATAAAGTTTTTATGTTTGGGCATTCTCAAGGTGGATCTTTAGTTCACAAATTGAATACTTTAGAACAAACTAATGGTGCGGTAGCAAATGCTCCTGGTCCTATTCGTCTAGATCTTACTTGCTCTGCGGTAGAAGCAGTTTATAGTGTAAATATATCTTGTAATAAATTGTTTACTGCTTATGGCACCGCAAATGCAACACCCCTTACGTCCAATCAATATTATCAGAGATCTATGCAACCTTATGTTACTGGGCATCTAGCTCCAATAACATATTTGCAAGCATTAGATGATCCTACTGGTGTTATTCCTGGCAATCCAAATTCTGGGCAACCTTATTATATGACACAACTTACTGCTGCTATGACTGCAAATGCTCAACCATATACTTATATAAGTTTAAATAATAATGGATCGGCAGCGGATAATCACGCAGCATTTGTCACTAATAATACTTTTAAACAAGCTATTAAAACTGTAGTCGAATCTACAGATAATAGTAGTGTTTGGAATAATGTTGGTAATTTAGTAATTGGTCAATCCACTTCAACTTATGTTACTCCACCGCTTAAAAGAACTATTGATAATGGTGCTTACTACAGAGCAGAAATTAGTGCTGCAAACGCAAATAATCTTCCATACTATTCTCCAAATTCAACTGGCGCAATATTAAATGTTTTTAATTGGTTGTATATTTCTTCTCAACCAGCACAATCCGTGGTTTTCGTAAACAAAGTTGCTTCTTTTGCAGTAGCTGCCATTGCAAGTACATCTACTTTAACCATTTCTTATCAATGGCAATATAAAACTCCTTCCTCAGCGACATGGATTAATTTAACAAATAATGCACAAATAAATGGCGCAACAACTAATTTATTAATTATTAATAATGTAACATTATCAATGAATAATTTTGAATTTCGATGTGTTGTGAATACAACGGATACTTTATCTTCTGTTACTAGTTCATCTGCTATTCTGAAGGTATCAATAGATTCTTTTACATCTATTAGCAGTTTAAATGATCAATATTTGCTTGAGTTTCAAAGTTTAACATGGACAGTAATTGCTCAATCTGCAAGTTTAGGTGCTATAACTTATCAATGGGAAAAAAGTAACAATTACAATGCCAGTAATCCAAGTGCTGCTACATGGAATAATATCGCTGGTGCTACTAGTGCTACTTATACAAAAGGATCTATATCTGCATCTGATGCTGGACACTATCGTTGTAAATTAACAAGTGCAGGCGGCACAATAAGATATACTAACGTTGCTAGATTGTATGTAACTTCTTTAAATTATAGTATCATTACTAACTTTCCCCCAACACTGAAAATATTAGAAGGGCAGCAACCAGCTTCAGGTATAGCTGGAGATTCTATTTCTTTCCCATATAATTTTAGCATTGTTGCTAATCCAACAATATCAACACCAACTACATATCAATGGCAATATAGCGTTGATTCTGGTGCTAACTGGATTAATTATGGACCATCTTCTGGTTATCTATCCTCAGATCCAGATGAGGCGTCTTTCATTCCCCAACCATTTAATAGATCGCAGAGTGGAATTCAAATTAGATGTAAAGTAATTTCAACGGATGGTAGTATCCCTGGCATTTTTTATAGTGCTGTATGCATAGTTACTGTTGACAGAAGATTTTATTATAATGCTGGTCCAGCAACTTTAGTGGAAAAAGCTGGTAATGAAATACGTTTAAATTTAAATAACTATCAAACTGGTGGTGCTCCTTCATTTCAGTGGCAAAGAAATACTGGCAGTTCATGGTCTGATATAGTTTCTTTATCAGGATATAGTGGAGAAACAAGTAACGAATTAGTCATTACTCCAGCTGCAGTCACTACATCTATTAATGGTCATAAATTTAGATGCATTATTACATTAAGTAATCAAGATTCACATGAGTATTTTAGAAGTGGTTTACAAAAAATTGTTATTTCGCCAGCTGGGAATCCTACTCCAACTGCAGAAATTGCATTTTCAATCCAATCTGCTGATTTAAAAAAAGCACAATATTCGGAGTTAGCATCAAGAACTGGGGCAGCAATAGGGACAGTAGTTTGTATACCAAAACCAGATGGGTATACTGAAGGGAAAACTGGTGATGATACAACTTCGTGGTTAAAGCAAGCAACAGGAACTTCGCAAGGAATGTATGATACTAGATTTCCTGGATTCGTTCCTTTGGGGTATCATTCTGCAACATCAACTCGCCCCGCTACTGGTGCTCAGTTATTAAATGCTTCACATTGCCCAGATTTAGCAAGAATAATGGGAAATGTTTTTGGAGGCAATATTGTAGCAACTTATATTACTAGTGGATATTTACCGCCAATTACTAATACTTTACCTAATCCTGTTTCTGGTAATTTTGGTATACCAAATAATGCTGGTAAAAAATTGATGGGCACTGGGAGTGTTAATAATAATTCATCTTCAGCTAGTGTAGTGCCTAGGTATGATCCTCTGGGCTCTGCTGGCGGCGCTATTAATATTGTTGGATCGACGGGCGGACAATATAATTATGAAAAATTAGATCAATTACCTCCTCCAACTCAAGGGGGACCATCAGGCGGTTTAGCTGGTATTAATTCACTTACTCCTGCTACTTTTACTTTAGGGACATTTACCACAACGGGTTGGGGAGATGATACTATTACCGAAGTTCCTACAACATATACAGAAACCGTAAACTATACTATGGGAACGTTAGCAAATGCCGTTTTATCTAGTGCTACATTACATAGTCACTCTATGACATCTTTTAGTTACGTGAGTACTACCAAAGAAGCTTGGTTCACTACCGTAGGCAGCCTTGGAGGCACTTCATCTTGTAAAACAGTTGCAGGAGAAGATGGTGAATTTTTGCCAGGACCAGCACTGAATTCTGGAGGTAATGCTGGTTATGATGTATCAAATACTAATTTTTCGCATAGGCATGGTATTTCTGATCCAAACTCTGACACTGTAGGTGCTGAAGGCGCTGGGCACGGGGAAGGCACTGGTGGTGCTGGAAGTGAGTCTCTTTCTAGTAGTTTTAATCAACTTGACAGTTCTTCTATAGTTTCTTCAGGAGAAGCAAAATTAACAACACAATCTAATGCTATATGGAATAGTAATCTTAAATTTACATTACAAAATAGTGATTTAATTCCTATCAATCAAAAACACTTTAGATTAAAATACATGATAAAAGCTTGGTGATAAATATTCTTATAAGACTATAAAAAACGATGAATACTCAAACATCTCAAAAGCGATTGCTATCATTTTATGATTCTCCTGATTTTGGAAATTCTCAATTTAAACAGCAATATATCATATATAGATCAGAAAAAATTGATCTGAGCAAAGATGATACAAAAGAATTGCTAAGTAAAATGCCAGAGTTTTGGCATACTGATAAAGATAGACTAATTCATTTTGTTATTAATGAAGATGGCACTTATTTTGTAGAAAGAGAAAAAGAAATTTTTAATTTTGCCACAGGAGAAACAGAAAAAAAAGCATATTTTTTTGATGGCGCCACTTTAGATAGTGCTAAAGAAGTATCTCAAATTATTTTAAATACTTTTTCTGAATTAAAAATCAAAAAATATCAAGATATTAAGGAAGAAATTAAACGAGATGTACATGATTTATCTTTTCTTAAGTCGTATTTGTTAACTGCTAGAGATAATTTTTTAAGGCAAACCGATTATTTATTTTTATCTGATTATCCAATACAAGAGGAGAAAAAAAATGCTTGGGTTACATATAGACAAGAGTTGAGAGATTTACCAACTCAACAAGCATGGGTTGATCAAGATTACATGAATGTTATATTGCCTGTAGCGCCAGAAACTAAACATCAATTAGGTTTAATACAAAGTGTGTTGACCTCTTATGATATAAATTTTGCCGCTTGTGGTGTAGCAAACATCGAAGTTTTTATTAAGAATTTTCCAAAATTTATTACTCAAATGTCTATTATTAATGGACTTGCAAAATTAGGATATCCAACTTTAAATCAAATCATTAACCCAGAATTAGCAGAATTTAATATTACACAAGAACCGAAGGATATTTTAGAAATTAATATTAGTGATAATTTTGACATTTACATGGAGTGGTTTACTGAATTTGCTAAAATTGAGCAGCAAGTTGATGAAGAATTGCAAAAAATTGATACTACATTAACAGTTAATGATATAATGGAAATGGTAAAACAATCTATGATTGTGCAAGAAGAGGTAGACGATTTACTTAATGATATTACCATGGGAGGTCAGGAATGAAAGATTTAAGACTTGGTGATATAATGACAGAGTTAGATTTGATTGAGCAACATGCAAATCTTTCTGGAAAAATCGTTGTTCATTTACGAGCAGATGGTCCTAAAAATCATCCAGACAAAGCAGCAGAAGTGTGGGAGTTTTATGATGGGAAAATGGATGATAATTTAAGACATGCTCTCATGCAATATGGTGAAGTTTATTGTTACTTTGAAACCGTTGAATATGCAATAAATTGTGTTGAAGATTGGTTTCCTAGAAGTTGGTGGTTAGAAAATCAAGAATATCCATTAAATGAAGAGTATTACATTTATGCATATGGAATGGGACCAAATAATCAAGCAGTATTACATAATTGACATATGAACAAATCTAGTTATTCTGCATCCGAGTTAACTCGGATAATGAAAATTTTTGATGACAATGAAGTAAAATTAGAATTTCAAAATTTTGATAATTTATATGATTGTTTTGATAAAGTAATGCCAATAACTATAGAGGCATATTTTCGGAATTACAGAAAAAAAAATTATCACTCTATATTTTTTGAGCATGATATTCAAAGTAAACAACTTACAAATTATATAAAAGTCTATACTTATTTTGATCTATGTTTTTTTGATCAAAATTTAATAAATTTCGTTAAAGCACTTACAGAAGCTCTTATATTAGATGGAGTGACAGAAGGCATGGCCAACGACCCTGCTAATTGTAGCGGGATTAGGCAGTTAAATGATGATTTTGGATTATGTTATGATTTAAATAATATTTTTTTGGGGTATTATTTTTGTTGTGTATTCGATGTAAAAAAAATTACTGATAAACAAGTCGAAATACTTTATTACAACTTGGGATTTGTTGAAATGCCAATTCACAAAAAAATGCGAGAAATTTCAACCAAATTTCTGTTGTATTGTGTAGCATATTCACCTTCAAAACATCTGGGTAAAATGCAATATTGTGTTAATACAGATTTATTTTACAATAATGAAATTAAACGTATTTTTTTAAAATATAGTAATTTTTACACAATATTGGATACTATTTTAGAATCTGAAATGGATGAAATAAATATTCAATTTGATGCGAATAATGCAAATTATATTGCTTTAGAAGTATTTCCTGATATAACAAAAATTGATAAGTTTTTAAATGAGTTAGTAGAATTACGCTTATTATCTGTAGATGAGAAAGAATACATTATTAATAATAAAAAAACAAAGTCTGAATTAGTTACAACATATGTTGTAAAATTTAGATGGGATAATTTAGATAGTTATACAGTTAAATGGTATAATAAGCATTCCTTATCTAAAAAAACTTGACAACGCTGGGTAAATGCTATATAATCTTAGAAACGCAACCGACCGATGACCACGCCAAACTGGCAGCACCATTCTAAGAAAGAAGCAAAACGCACCCTGAAACCTCAGGCAGTGCGTCAAGCAAAAGCACGTCTGCAATCACTTAAGCGCCACCTAGAGGTTATTAAATGACGCATTATGATAAATTAATTGACACGCTCATCATGCATCTCTATGATGCGTGGGAGCACAAATATTGGGATGAGCAGCTAGCAAAAAGAAAAGCACATGAGATTCTAACAACTGTAGAAGCATTTCAACAAAACCGTGTCTTATTAACTACAGACACATCTGTATATACACAATGGAGGGCATCTGACTGATGGCATTAGCACAACAAGTAACAGATTCATTAGATGAAGCAACATCAGCACTGCGTAACGCACTAGCATTTGCAGCACGACAAGAACGACCAGTGGTTTGCAATAGCATTTCTGAGATTATGTGTCGTATTGACCATCTTAAATCATTTGATGGTATTTTAGATACATTAGATAAAATGCAAAACGACATTAGTAAAAATAAAGAATGAAGCAGTATGACTAATGAAAATATTACTGTTAACATGGATGGTGGTGTCGGTGGATCATGGAAGGTACACAAAATGAGTCGATTTGAAAAGAATCCAGACGAAATTGTGCTGGAAGATGTTAAGATGTTTCACTATGAAACAATGGAAGAAGGTCGTCACGTATGGATTGGCATCTATCAAAATGATGGGTCAATCTACCACATGAATATTGGTGGCGACAATCTCAAAGTATACTTTAGTAATGAATCCTGTGACACATGACACACGAAGAAATGCTTGAAGTTGCCGCACAACGAGAAGCAGAAAACAAAGCATTGGAAGCACTTGACAAACTTTATAAGGAGAATGATGAAGGTATGAAAAAACTTTCTGAAACTGAATCAAGAGGCACCAGAATGACCTACAAACTTGACGAAAACGCCAAAGCATTCTCCTATACTAAAGAAGAGTTGTTTGATTGTATCACTCGCATTGTGGCACATCCACACACAGCAATCACTCAGCATGACAAAGCTCGTGCTATGGCAGTATTTCTAACCTTTGCTGATTATCTTGGTAACTATACCGAGAGTGACAACAATCACGGTCATGTCATCTACGAATCAGATTCTACTGATTTTGAAGGATATGTGCTGATGTTGCTTGGTAAGAATAAACCAATGGATTTCTATCACACTGATGCTGACAAGATTCTCAATGGTAAAGACAAATGAGCTTTGAGGATAAACAAGCACTCTACGAGTTTCTGCGTGGTGCAGCAGTTGTTGGTGGTATCGTGGCACTATTCCTACTAATAATAGTTGCTATTGGTGTCACAGGAGAAAAAGAAACCCCAAAGACCAACTTCAAGGTCATTGACCAGTATAAAGGTTGCGATGTTGTACAATGGCATTATAATATGCTTTCTGAATACAAATACTTTCTGCATTGCCCAAAATGAAACTCTTTGATTACGAAACCTACGAGGATTATGGGAAGGAATGGTTTCTTCAAATCCTCAAATTCAGAAAATTTGCTCTACTTGACCTCACATTACAGTGGGATGAACTTCCTTCAACTGATTTCTTTCCGTTTTTAGTTGTGAGTATTGGTCCTCATCATCTGTTTGGATTTACATTTAGGTGGAAAGCATTTGAGATAAGTTGTGATATAATTGATGGAGCACCAAGAAATTTTGAATGGTATCGCACAGGAGATAGACATGAATCCATTGATTGAAAAATACGAAGAGATTTACGGTGACAAAAAAGAAGATACATTGATAATGGGAAGTGGTGGGCAAGATACTATACATTTCAGCCCTCCTTTCCCCAGTGCAAACTCTCCTG
>Ga0194111_10000990_pt1 | contig 34983 bp, 32 predicted proteins | sample TA2KigC300mmetaG_FD_146194 | JGI IMG/M metagenome (GOLD analysis project Ga0194111, IMG submission 146194) | Freshwater microbial communities from Lake Tanganyika, Tanzania - TA2015033 Kigoma Deep Cast 300m | ecosystem: Environmental > Aquatic > Freshwater > Lake | place: Tanzania: Lake... | reverse complement strand
AAATTCATTTTGACAAAAAGGAGGAGGCCATGCGCAGAAAGGCCTGGCTGGTATGGGTGGTTCTGATGACGATGCTGGCGCCCTTAAGCGTCAGCCTGGCCCAGAAAGCGGAATTGCAGTACGTAGACAAAGACGCCTTGAAAGGCATGCTGGGGGACCCTAAGGTACTCATCATTGACGTCCGTGCCCCCAGCGATTGGACCAAGACCGACAAAATGATCAAGGGCGCGGTGCGGCAGGCCCCCGACAAAGCGGCCACCTGGGGCAAAACCCTCCCCAAGGACAAAAAGATCATTCTCTATTGCGCCTGACCCAACGAGTACACCAGCTCCCGGGTGGGGCGAGAGTTGCTGGGAATGGATTACAAGAACGTCGCGGTTCTCAAAGGCGGCTGGAAGGAATGGGATAAGGCGGGATATCCCACGGAGCCCAAACCCAAGAAGTAAACACCCAAGGCAAACTTAAACTTCAAAAAAAACAGGAGGTAGGCTTAACCGCCGGTCCGCCCTGTCATTTTGGCCCAGCTTGTCAAAAATATGACAAGGGACCATTAATGATAAATTTCACAATGCTTTGCCACAAGAAAGCCCCTCTTTACTAAGGGGCTTACTTGTGGTCTTGGGCAGTTTAAATAGAAACCTTGGTCTTGGTTTCTTCGGCCCAGGTTGGGGCGGCCGCCTCCTCGAAATAAGGCTTGAAAACGTCCTCATCCAAGCGCAGCATCAGGCCCCCGCACTGGGCGCAGAGGGCGGTGTGGTCGTCCAATCCGGCGACCCTTTTGTCCTGCCCCGTACAATCAACACATTGGTAATCATAGATAGGCATAATTAATCTCCCCCTTTAATTACACCTTAAAAATATTATTTAAGGCATTTTATATGCAATATCCATACCCGATAAATCGGTAAGGATTAAATTATTTTTACTTATACCTAACATGGTTAATTCTGATACATTATTTGTCAACGTTCGGTGCGTGTCATTGACATTAAAAATCAACCAAAACAAAAAAGTCTGGCGCATTTTGTCACCTTTAAGGGATAATTTCCCCAATCCGAGGCTCCGGGAGCAGGCATGTCCATCTTGAGGGGAAGGCGACGCACCAAGATCGTGTGCACCATGGGGCCGGCCAGCGCCGGGGAGGTGCTTCCCCGCCTCCTGGCCGCAGGGATGAACGTGGCCCGGCTCAACTTCTCCCACGGCACTCAGGACGAGCACGGCGCCTTCATCCTGCATCTGCGGGAGACCTCGGCCCAATTGGGTCTTCCGGTGGCTATCTTGCAAGACTTGGCCGGGCCGAAGCTGCGTATCGGCCCGGTGGCCGGAGGGGCAGTGGCCCTGAGGCAGGGACAGGATTTCTTTTTGACCCTGGTTCCCGGAGTCGGTGGACCTCAAGGGGTTAGCGTCAATTACCCGGAGGTGATTGCCGAAACTCCGGTGGGCGCGCCCATTCTGCTGAAGGATGGGCAGATCGAATTGCGGGTGGAGAGCAAGACCGCGGAAACTTTGCACTGCCGGGTGGTGGTGGATGGGGAGTTACGCTCCCAGGTTGGTCTAAATTTCCCCAAGCACACCCTGTCGGTGCCGGCTTTTACCGCTAAGGACCGGGAAGATTTGCGTTTCGGCTGGGAGCAGGGGGTGGATTTCGTGGCCCTTTCTTTCGTGCGCTCCCCCCAGGACATCCTGGAGGCCCGGGCCTTCATCCGGGAGCTGGGGGGCGACACCCCCATCATCGCCAAAATTGAAAAGCACGAAGCCCTGGAGCTCCTTCCGGACATCCTGGACGCGGCCGACGGAATTATGGTGGCCCGGGGGGATTTGGGGGTGGAAGTGCCCCTGGAACAGGTCCCCCTGATACAAAAGGAAATCATCGCCCTGGCCAACCGGGCCGGAAAACCGGTGATCACCGCCACCCAGATGCTGCTCTCCATGGTGGACCACCCCCGGCCTTCCCGGGCCGAGGCCACCGACGTGGCCAACGCCATCCTGGACGGCACCGACGCGGTGATGCTGTCCGAGGAAACTGCGACGGGCCACTACCCGGTGGAGGCGGTAAAATTCTTGGACCGGGTGAGCCGGGTTACGGAAGAGCATTTCCCCTATGCGGAATGGCTGCGCCGCCGGACGCCCGCCACCCGTCAGGACATCTCGGAAGCCATCAGCTACGCGGCTTGCGAGATGGCCCTGGAACTGGACGCGGGGGCCATTTTGACCAGCACCCACCACGGCGGCACCGCCCGTCTCATCAGCCGCTTCCGGCCCCAAGCCCCCATCATCGGAGTGACTTCCCGGCCGGAAACCCTGCGCCGCCTCTGCCTCTCCTGGGGGGTATTCCCCCTGTTGGTCCCTGAACTCCGGGACACCGACCACATGCTTCAGGTGGTGACCCAGGAGGCGGTGAAGGCCGGCATGCTCACCGCCGGGGAACGGGTGGTGATCACCGCCGGCGCCCCCATCGGCGTGCCCGGCGCCACCAATTTGATCAAGGCGGATATTGTTGCTTGAGTTTTCAGTTTTCAGTTTTGATGGATTCGTTAAAAGACAATCTTAGTTAATTATTTGAATTAATTATTTGAATTAATTTGAGATTATGGTATTTTCTTCTTGCCGGCTGCTAGTTTTTATGGCATATTTAGCTGAAAATTCAAAGGGTTAATCAAAAAATATGATTCGCCCTCACGCCCCCGCCAAGGCCACTTCCCGGGCAGCAAATCCCGTTTTTCTTGGCTTATTTCTCGTGTCAAAGAGCAAATTACCGCGTTCGGCAACGCGAGCAATTATTTTTTCGTCCCGGTGGCATTTTGCGCCCCAGTTGAGTTAAAAATGGCCGCCTGACTTTTTACGGCTCCATCAAATTTGAGTTTTTAAAGTAATGCTCTTTTGCAAAATTCTTTAGATTGAAATTTTATCAAATTGCTTCCCAAAAAATCTGGTGGCCCAGACTTTCCAGCCGGCGCCGGCTGAAGCCTGCGGCTACATTAAAGCCGGATAATTTTGCAATAGGCTCATAAGGAAAGAACTTTAACTGCAACCAGCCAACTGCTCACTGCTCACTTTTAACAAGGAGGCCCCATGCAGCTCCCGGCCCTGCAGTCCGTCACCGTGGAAATCCTGGTGGACAACTTTTTTGACGTGTTCGAGCCTTCCCGGCCCGGCATCGTGGAACGGGTGGTCCCCGGCCGCCTGAAACAGCCTCTCCTCGCGGCCCACGGCCTGGCCTATCTCATCACCCTGCACCGAAACGGCCAGTCTTCCCGGATTCTCATGGACGCGGCCAACTCCCCCCTGCCCCTGTTTAACAATTTGAAGGCTCTGGAGCACCAGGTGGATGAAATCGACGCGGTGGTCCTAAGCCACGGCCATCCGGACCACTACGGGGGGCTGGTGTCCTTCCTGGGCCAGCGCACCGCGGGGCTGCCGGTTTATATTCACCAAGAGTCTTTCCACCCCAAACTGCTCATCACCCCCCGGGGCCGCATCGGCCCCTGGACTTTGCCCCGGCAGGACCTGCTCAACGCCGGAGCCCTGCTCCATGAAAATTCCGGGCCCGAACTGGTCCTGAACCAGGCCCTGCTCACCGGCACCGTGGAGGCCTCCACCCCATATGAAACGCCCCTCCCCGGACCCAAACGCATCATTGAGGGCAAGGAGGAACACGATCATTTCAGCGACGAACAGGCCCTGGTGATGAACGTGGAAGGCCGGGGCCTGGTCGTCGTGGGCGGTTGCAGCCACCCCGGCATCGTCAACATGGTGACATATGCCCAGAAAATCACCGGGGTCAGACAGGTGGCGGCCATCATCGGCGGCTTCCACCTCACCGCCGGGGGCGACGACCTCATCCGGAACACCATCGCCGGGCTCAAGGAAATCAACCCGGAACTCATCGTGGCCGGCCATTGCACCGGATTCCGGGCTTTGACCAAGCTGGCCGCGGCCTTTCCCGACAACTTCATGGTAAGCTGTGTGGGCACCCGGGTGATGATTGTGGGAGGGTGATACAGTTTTCTGTTTTCAGTTTTCGGTTTTCGGTTGAAAAGATAATGTGCGTTTGCAGTGTTTGAAAGGAAACGCGGTGGGGAGGGCCAGGGCCGGTGGCACAGGCTTACAGCCTGTGGGAACCCAAATCTCAAACTCCTCTACCCAACCCTAATAATAATTTAAGTGTAGGGCGGGGGCTTCACCCCCATAAAACCCAAGATGATCCCAGCGCCGCGGGCGGGGAGACCCCGCCCCTCTTTTTTAACGGTAACTTGGTGTAAGGCAGGGAAATTTTTCTTTGCACCTTTGTGTCTTTGCGTGAGACATGACTTCCGGCAGTGACCAACCCGACCTGCTGAACCTTTTCCCTTTTCTGGCCCGGATGGAGGTCCTGCCGGAATGGGAGGCCGCGGCCAGGGAGTTCCTGACGTCCGGCGGCCCGGTCATGGTCCTGGGGGCGCCGGACACCGGCAAAAGCACCTTGAGCCGGTATCTCCTGTACCGAGCCTTTACCGCGGGGCTTCCCGCGGCCCTGGTGGACCTGGACCTGGGCCAATCCCACCTGGGCCCCCCGGCGGCCCTGGGGATGGGTCTTTATCCCCCCCGCCTTCCCGGAGATGACAGCCTGTTCCCCCACGGCCTCTGGTTCATTGGGCAGACCTCCCCGGTGGGCGCCATCCTGGAAGTGTCCGTGGGCTGCCGGGTGTTGGTGGATGATGCGGCCCGTCAAGGGGTGCGCCATGTGGTGGTCAACACCAGCGGCCTGGTGGCCGGCCCCGGGGCCTGGCGCCTGAAAAAGGCCCAGGTGGAACTCCTCCAGCCTTCCCTTATTTTGGCCCTGGAACGGGAAGGGGAACTGACCCCCCTCCTGCGGAGCCTGGTGGGGAAAGAGGCCGGCGAAACTGCTCCACCGAAAACCGAAAACCGAAAACCGAATACCCTCCTCCGACTGCCTGTCTCCTCGCGCATACTCCGCCGCAGCCCCGAGGAGCGGCGGCGCTACCGGGAAGAGCGCTTCCATCGCTATTTTCAAAAGGCCCGCCGCCTCACCTTTCCCTGGGCCAGATTGGTTTGGCAGGGCCAGCCCTGGGGCCTGGGCGACCCCCTGGAGGAGGCGGAACTGGCCCATTGGAGCCGCCACCTGGGCGTCCCGGCCCTCTATGGGGAGCGCCAGGACCGCCGGTTGGTCGTGCTCCTAAAAGAGCCGCCGCCGGAGCCACACCGCCTTGCGCTCCCGGCCGGTGCGGAAGGCGAAGCGGTCCGCTGGATTTCCTGGAGCGGGCTGCACCTGCGGCTGGTGGGGCTGCTGGACGCCGCCCACCGCACCCTGGCCTTGGGGATCATCCTTCCCGGCCCCTGGCACCCCCAGGCTCTGGCCCTGTGGACGCCCCTGCCCCCTGAGATAGTCTCCCAGACCCGCTTCATCAAATTGGGAAAAATGAAGCTCACCCTGGAAGGCCGGGAGATGCTTGAGACATGATTTCATAATTATGGTTCCACTGATTAGGGGGCGTGCCGCGCCCCCTAAATAAAGATTTTCCGAAACATTCGCTCATGAGGCTGGGCTCAACCGTAACTTAAAATTATGAAAAGGTTTTTGGCCAAGCCAAGCTTGGCGGCAAGTGCGTTCCCCAGCACAGCTTGGGAACGAGAATTGAGTCGTTCGGTGCGCCGGTTTATTTTCTGACTACACGGAACCGGCAATTGGGAACTTTTTAAGACAGTCCCCCATGAGCCACTGGCTCACTCCGAACCAATGAAAACTACGCCTCTTAAAATGGACTTTTGCAAGAGGCTCCTTAAAATAAAAACTTTCTTAGAGGGCCGGGAACCAAATTCTCGTCCTCTTTTTCATTGTCCCCAAAGAGATTTTAGGAAAATTAATTGGGAGCCGATAGATAAGTTAAATTTTGCCGGGTGGGGGTTTATACTCATGCCGCCTCTTGATAATTCCGGAAGCGGCTTTAATCTGAGGTTGTTGCAGAAGTGCGCCAAGTTGGAATAGCCGGGTGGCGAAGAATCTAAGACCTGGGGACGGGGAAAAAACCCGGTCTCCCGTCTTCGGTCTCCGGTCCTTTCGCTTCACTCAGGGTGACAATTTGGGATTATTCGGGTAATTGCAACAGTCTCATGTTCACTGGTTGAGAAAACTTATCTTGGGCTGGAGTCCCTTCAGGAACGCGTCGGTGCAAACGCGGAAAAGCCGGATAATAGACCAGTCCGGGGTATTGATCGTTGTCACCGCCGTATCCTTGACCATGATTCTGGGGATGGCCGGTCTGGCCCTGGATCTGGGCTATATGTACATCGTCAAAACCGAGTTGCAAAGAGCAGCCGATGCCGGAGCCATGGCCGGAGCCCGGGCGTTATTCTTTCCCAGGGTGACGTCCCCGCCCCAATGCGCCGCGGCCCAAAGCAAGGCCTGGGAGATAGCCCAAGCCAACCTCGCGGATGGATCCCCGCCCACGGTTTCCACTCCTCCCGAATACGCTGCGCCTTACGGCCACTGGAATTGGTCCACCCGGACCTTCACCCCGGGTTGCTCTTCCAGTTCCGGCAATTACACCAACGCGGTGACCATCCGGGCCGCAAAGTCGAACATTTCCCTCCTCTTCATGGGCGTATTTGGCTACGGGCCCCGTACTCTCACGGCTGCTGCCCTGGCCAGCATGGATTTTGTGGGTAGGCTGGAGGAGGGCGCCAGTTTCGCCATGGTTCTGAATAGATCCAGTGTCAAGACGGCTCCTGCGGTAACTTACATCTATTTAGCGCCGGACCCCCCCGGCAACGGGGGATGGTACGCCAAGGCGCCTACCAACCCAACTTCTGCTTTAATGCAGTATTATCTCAATAATCCCAGCATGGTTCCGGATATTGAAGTGGATGATCGGGTGCGACTGGCAAACGGCGCATGGTCAGCGCCCTTAAACATCATTCGGGATAATTACATGGGGAAAACGGTATTGATGCCGGTGGTGGAAACGGTGAAATTCAACCAGGACGTTCCGGTGCTGGGGTTCACGGCTTTTCAGATCACCGGAGTGAGCACTACTGGCCACCGTTATGTCAGGGGCCTGGCCCTGCAACTTTGGGAAGTCTCGGCAGCGTCTTCCCAACCCGGGGGCGCCAACGACTTCGGCTTGCTTAGCGCGACCCGATTATCCTTGTCGGATTAAAGGCGAGAGGATGGATTTTGAGAAATGCTGCGGTAGTACCGTGGTAGTCCTGTAGATGCGGTTGGCGCCTCCCTCGACACGGTGCTTTTAGCTAAGGTCCGGTTCGGAAAAGGGCCAATGGTCCCCACCAACACAGAAAAGCCATGCCCAGGGCCATGGCCGCGCCGTAGGGAACCCCCGGAGTCCCTGGGGTGGGCGAGGGGGGCGGCCCGGCGCCGTGGGGACGGGACAGGACCCAGTTCAACAACGCGGCCCAGCCCTCCCGGAGCTTGACCCACAGAAGCCCCCGCCACACCAGGAAACCCAGAATGATCACCCCCCCGGCAATGGCCATGTAGATAAACAGGGAAAAGGTGCGGGCCGGGCCGAGCCAGGCTCCCAGGGCCGCCAGGGCCTTAACGTCGCCGGCCCCCATGCCGCCCTTCAGGTAAGGCAGGATCAAAAGGAAGAAGCCCAGGAGCAACCCCAGGACCCCCTGCCAAAGGCCAGGCCAGCCATGAAAGCCCAATTGGAAGCCCAGGCCCGCCAGGGCCGCGCCCAGGGTGAGGTAATTGGGAATGCGCCGGGTTTTCAGGTCGCCCACGGCAATGACCACGCTGATCAATAATGGAAAGACCAGGTCCAGATTGGCCGCGATCCACTGGGCGAATCCCGAAAAAAGCACGAACGAACCTCCTTGACGCCTAAGACTTCTATCTTAGCCCAGGAATTTTAATATATTTCAATTTTTTAAAATTTGCTCTTCATGAGCGCCTTATTTTAGGGTAAAAATGATTAACATTTGACAGAGGCAAGCAGGCAGCCTCGGACATATAAATATCTCATAATATCTTTAATCTAATAATGAATCCCGGCAAACTTGCAAAACTAAGGCTCTCCCCTCAAGAGAACAAGGCTTTATCCCTGCTGATGGACGAGGTAAGAAAGATTGTACCGGGAGCCGGATTTATTCTCTTCGGTTCTAAGGCCACTGGAACCGGGGAAGAAGAATCTGACCTGGACCTCCTTGTCGAATTACCCATTGCAGTCTCAGAGGATTTAAGACGTTGTATCATCCATCTGGCATTTGAAATAAATCTGGTTTACGGCAGCAATATCAGTGTGCTGATAGTATCAAGAGATGATTGGGAAAACGGCCTATTGGCCGCGCTTCCCATCCATGTTGAAATTGACAAGGAAGGCATCCCCTTATGAAGGATGCTGAGCGGTTGAATACCATTATCAGTTACTGGATTATAAAATCTCAGGAATCACTTGAGGCTGCCGGAGATGAATTGAAAGCTGGGCGTCTTTCCTTCTCAGTCAATCGGATCTATTACGCCTGTTTTTATATGATAACCGCGGTTTTGCTTCAGGAAAACTTGCATTTCAAGAAGCACTCAGGGCTTAGGGCTGCTTTTCACCAGAATCTGGTTAAAACGGATAAGGTCTCCCGGGAACATGGCAAACTATTTGACGAGTTGTTTGAAGCCCGCCAGCGTGGAGATTATTTTGAGTTGGTTTTTTTTGAACGCCCGATGGTAGAATATTGGCTTAATCGTGCTCAAGACTTTATCAACGACGTAAAGTCCTTGCTCAGAATTGCTTCCTAGCCCAAGCAGTTGACCACCATTTTGCTCAAAGTCTTCATCATCCAACCCCGGCCCGCCGCCCGGCTGGAAAGCCCGGAAAACCTGGATCTGGCCCTCAGGCTGCTGGAGCGCTGCCAGGACCAAGGGGCCGACCTCATCTGCTTCCCGGAATATTTTCCTTTTTCCGGGGAGGCCGAGCTGGCCCGGGCAGCCCGGGAACTCCGGGCCTACATCGCGGCCGGCTTGGTGGAAGACGCGTCCGAGGGGCGCTACAACACCACCACTTTGTTTGACCGGCAGGGCTACCTGGCGGGCCGCCAACGCAAGGTCACTCTGGGAGCCCTGGAGGTGCGGGGCTTTGGGGTTACCCCCGGCCAGGGCTGGCAGGCCTTGGACACCGACTTCGGCCGCCTGGGGCTGGCAGTGTGCATCGACTTCTGGGGCCAGCCGGAGGCGGCCCGCCAACTCTCCGCCCAGGGCGCGGACCTCATCATCAACCCCAGTATCTTTCCCATCCTCCGGGGGCATTGGAAAAACGGGGCCTTGGTCAGGTCCTTCGACCATTACCTCCCGGTGGTGGGGGTGAACACTGCCGGATTTTTGGCGGAAATCGCCGGGCGGCAATACCTCATGCAGGAGGGCGGCTCCTTTGCCCTCCAGCCGCCGGCCCCGCCGGACGAGAAGGAACTGGCCGCGCTTATCCGGACCTGGGACGATCTGGCTCCCTGGACCATCCTGGAAGCCGGCGACGAGGAGGCCATCTTCTCCGTCAACCTTGACCTGGCCGGCGTGCGCCGCTGCCGCCCTTGGATTTGGGAGCGTTTCGGGATGTGTTGACAGATAATATTTAACCGCCGATGAACGCAGATAAACACAGATTATATTTTGATAATTACTAATAGCCTGCCCTTGATTAGCCAATGGGCGCGCATCTCCTACCACCATAACCTGAAACCTGCAACCTGAAACCTGTTTCCCATATCTGCGTACATCGGCGTTCATCGGCGGTTTAAAAAATACGGGAGGCCGTCGTGATTGAAGATCTGGTCAAGAAAAACCGCAGCTTTCGCCGGTTTTACCAGGAAGAAACCGTTTCCCCCGAGACTTTGAAATGGCTGGTCAATTTGGCCCGGCTGTCGGCCTCCGCGGCCAACCTCCAGCCACTCAAATACCTGCTGTTCCACGAGCCGGATAGAAATGAGCAGGTCTTCTCCTGCCTGGCCTGGGCCGGCTATCTCAAGGACTGGCCGGGGCCGGCCGCGGGAGAACGGCCCGGGGCGTACATCGTTATCCTGGGAGACAAGGGAATTGCCCAAAATTTCGGCGTGGACCCCGGCATCGCGGCCCAGAGCATCCTCCTGGGCGCCCGGGAACAGGGCCTGGGGGGCTGTATGGTGGGCTCCATTCAGCGGGACCGTCTGCGGGAACTGCTGACCATCCCGGAGAAATACGACATTCTCCTGGTCCTGGCCCTGGGCCGGCCAAAAGAGGAAGTGGTCCTGGAAGAAGTCGGCCCCGACGGCGACATCAAATACTGGCGGGACGCCCAGGGCGTCCATCACGTGCCCAAGCGGAAGCTGGAGGATATTATCCTGGGATAAATATGGAAAAATATCAGAACCTGTTAATGATTATAGATAATGGCAAGCTGTATGGCATTCTTATAAAAACCTGTTTTCAGAGGAGGCGGCTCGTCGGGCCGGGTTCAAGGCCAAGACCAGGAGCGGCTTACTTTTGGCGGCGAAGCGGGCTATTTTGAAGCTCGAAGCCCAGACGGACCATCGGGAAATCTTTCGGAAGGTGGGGCTGGGGGAGGCGGAGGTCGCCAGGGGGATACTCGCCATGACTCGGGACAAGACCATCCCGCCCAGCGTCCGGCTGAACGCTTGGATTGCAGCCTCGAAGATCCTGGGGATTCAGCGGGAGGTGGGAGACGTGGGCCAGGGCGCTCAGATCATCATCAACCCCACCCGCACGGTGGACGGCCCGGACCCGGTGACCGGCCAGCCAGGGTCACAGGGGCAGGCCGGCGCCCCCAGGCCGGGGCAGCCCACCCAGGCCACGCCCGCCAAGGGGCTTGTCGCTATTGTCAGGTAGGCCAAGCGCCTGCTATCTCGTGGATTTTAGTTCCGAGAATCGTCATTAGCGGAACTAAAAGGACCTCCATCCAGTCCTGACACGCCCGCCCCTGCCCTGGCCGGCACCACGGCGAGGGGCGGGACGGTCATCCGGCAAGCCAGCCAGCCTCAACGCTTTCGGCGCCCATATAAAGGAAAGGGTCCCGGACCCAAACCCCGGGACCGGGACTCCCTCCCCCCGTATCAGATCGACCGATTCAGACATTTTCATTTTTTATATTGTTGCCAGATTGTCACATATCTTGAAAGTATTGATAGAATGGATAACCCAATTAACATTCTTTATGGGATAAATTTGTGCTATCATGCATTCTTAAGGTCGATTCTGATTTTAAAGAGGAAACTTTTGGATGTTAAATTCTAGTGTAGGGTTCTCCAAAGATTATGTCCGAACCTAATGAATTTACTCCAAATAGGTTGATCGAAGCTTTAAATGCTGTCGGAGAATTGCCGGAACGCGTGGTAGAAACTTATATTAGGCTTTGGCAACTTGAAATTTGGCTGCGCCGGATGGTCTATGTAGAATTTCGTGCAGCTTATGGAGATGAATGGAAAACACATATTGTTACAAGTGGAAAAAGGGATTACCGCGAAGCTGATGATAGACTTACGCACATGCCAACACCTGAAACTGATTTGCTTAGTTATACTACATTTAGCGATTTATGTAATACAATAAAAAAAGACGAATTTTGGCATTACTTCCAGCATTATTTGCCTCCCAATGAGTTATGGAATGCGAAGCTTGATGAAATAAAACAAATTAGAAATAGAGTTGCTCATTTTCGCCGCGGACATACTGATGATTTGCAAAGAACACTACAATTGCTCCGAGACTTAGACAAAGGATTTTGGGATTTTTGTACGAGTTTTAATAATACATTTCCAGTACTTCCACCTACGGATGATCCTGTTATCCATAAATTCATTCATCTTAACCCGTTTCCATATCGACAAATAGACGATAAGACATGGGCTATGGTTGGCATAGCTGATCCTAACGCTTGGTTTAGTGTGAGTATTGAGGTTATTTGTCGTAAATGGAGTGAAGATAGTGTAAATTTCCCAATCGAAGGCAAACAAGGTTTCTTATACAATGTTGTTATTCTAAGTAGAAAACAAAAATGTTTTGATTATCGAAGATACTTTAAAGACACCTATTCATTACACAAACATTGCGTTTATTTGATTCCAGATATTTTATCAGACTCGATAAGGGTTACAATTCCATCAGTTCTTGGGAAAGATAAGATTATCGAAATTATAGATAAGTTTATCTTTTGGTTGTCTAATTCCCTAAACTCATCAATACCCAAGCTTTCCGAAGATGGTGTAAAAGCTTTGGTAGATGATATGCCAGAGTATATTTTAAACCCAAGTAATCCCCTCGCTTTTTTAGCACCTGATATGCCCTGTTCATTTTTCAGGGTTTAAATTGTTATAAGGTTTGGTGAAGTGTCAGCCTGTCATAGGAAAAGAACTGGCTTGGGTTAGAACTGAGAAACCAAGGAAGACTACGTAGAACTTGACAAAGCTCGGCAAGTACACAATCCATAATCTGTCCTTAATCAGACGGATAGCTTCTTATTCTTTGTAAGTTTCATAATTTGATATAAAGGGTCAGCCCGGAAAAAAATTTCCGATAACAAATTCTTATCCAAAATTATTTTGCTATAGAAATCTTTACCCAATATATTTATTAATGGGTTTCTGCTAATTGTATCTATCACTATTTCATCAAGTAATTTTTTATTTTTATTTCCAATATTTTCTTTGATTCTTTTGTTTTGATTTATCCTGCTATAATATGTACTTAGTTTGTAGGCGAACTCAATGACTTTGTCATGATCTGGTAATGTAGCATGGCATTCTACACATAAAGTTACTAAGTTATTATAATTATCATCGCCTCCATCTTTTCTATAAGTTATGTGATGTATATGGATGTCGCTATGTCTTAAGTCATCTCCACATAGTACACATATACTGTTATCTCTCTTTATTATTGCTTCCCTAATATTCTGCCATTTTTTATACTTCTTCCCCTCTCGTTTATTATTATCTATCTCATCACTTACATCTTTGATATCATAATCATATTCAATTTCATTATATTTTATTGATTTGCCCGTATACCAACACATGTATTCAAGTTTAATTCTCTCTTCAATATTTTGGAAAGCCCTTTTGTAAGAAATTAATTCAAACAATAAGTATTTGTCTATTATATAATAATTGTTTCTGATAGTTGAATAATCATTATCATAATTGAAGTTGTGGGCATTATTATTAAAATCTGATAGCACGACAAAATCTTTAAACTTGGGAACAAAAAATATATTGCTTAATTTCCAAAATTTATGCTTCTCAAGATTAAATAAATTTATAGTAGGATCATTGATTATTTTTAATTCATATTCATCTTTTTTCTTTTTCTTGTCATCTTTCCATATAAGATAAATGACAATTATTATTAATAATAATATTAATAAATACATACCTTTGCTTTCCATTCCTTAATAAACTTAATTTCTAAACGCAATTCATAAGGCGTATTTCGCTTTTCACATCGGCTGGAAAAAAACTGTGGCTTTCATGATTAGAGAATTTACCACGAATCGCCAAGGTTTACAAAACTACATAAGCTTCTCCTGTCAAACTTTTGAATTTTATCGACAGTAGACCCTCATAAAATCCAGGAGTGCCTGCAGGGGAGTCACCCCCTCCTCCCGGCAGGCGCTTCTGAATTTCCGGAGCAGGTCCTTGGGCACCGGCTGGAGCCGCAGCAGTTCGCAGACCTGGAATGGGTCGAGGCCGTAGCCGGAGCAAACGGCCTGGAAGCGATGCAGCAGCGGGTGCCGGCCCCGGTTGTTCTTCTTGAAATCCCGCCCCTGTTCGTAGTGGTTGATGGTCTGCCAGGGCACCCCGGTGGCCGCCTCCGCCTCCTTGAGCGACAGCCCCAATTCTTTCCGCAGCCTTCTCAGCGCCCGGCAATCGAAAAAATCGTAGGTGGGCGGCGCCGGCCCGACCTGCTGTTTGGCCCGTAGGTAAGGCCGGGTTTCGACCTCCTTGCCGTTCACCACCCGGGTAAATCCCTTAACCTTTACCAGTTCCCGCCCCATCATTTTCCCGCCGGATAGATGGTCATCTTGTTGGGGTCCAGCACGACGACCAGGGAATCGCCCTGGCCCAGGTCGTGGGCCTTCACAAAGGGCTTGGGAAGGTTGCAGTAACAAGCGCCCTTGATTTTGATCACTTTCCGGATCATGGTTTCGAGGCTTTTTGCATTTTTTTCCGCCATAAGTTCTCTCCGGGAATCCATAAGTTTTGGCGCACAATGCTTATGGCGCCCGAAATTGTCAAGCGAAAAAAGTTCTTGACCGCGGCCCGCTTATTTGGGAGTGGGACAGCGTGAAGTTCGACCTGAGCCCAACCCAGACCGAATACGTCTTTTCCAACGCCACCGTGAACGTGCTGGTCGGCAACACGGGGGAGGGGAAGACCCATGCCTCGGTGGTGGCCATGCCGTATCATGCGGCGCGTTGCGGGCGGCCCATCCGGGCGGCGATCGTCAGGGACACCCACGAGAACATCAAGACCTCGACCGCCCGGTCCATCCAGGACGTGTTCATCGACGACCCAGGCTACATCAGGTTCAGGAACGACTTCCGGCAGCTCACCATCAAGAGCGACCCGCCGGTGGAGGCCGACCTGTTCGGGATCGACGACCTGGGGTCGCTGTCCAAGCTCCAGGGCCCGGAATACGCCCTGATCTGGCTGGAAGAGCCGGCGCCCATGGCGGACAAGGTGAACGCCGGCCTGAAGGAAGAGGTCTTCAATGCCGCCCTGGTGCGGGCGGCCCGGCAAAGGGGGACCATTCCCCGGGTCCAGGTGAGCATGAACCCGGCGGACGAAGAGCACTGGACCTACAAGCGGTTCATCGAGGCCCCGGACGTGGACCCGGAGCTGCCACTGATCACCAAAAGGGTCTGGTTCATCAAGTACGGCGAGAACCGCTACGTCAGCGAGGAGTCCCGGCAGGCGGTGAGGGCGGTAACTGAAGGTCAAGCAAGGTGGAGAAATTGCCGCTACCTGCTATTTATACGCAAGTCCCATTCATTAAAATCCTGTCGATATGCTGAAGATTCTTTTTATTCAGGATTGGCGTGGATAATATCGAGGGGGGTTATGCCCCGCCCAGGCATTCCACCAGGCGGGCCCACAGTTTGGCCCGGCCTTCACGGGTGGCGGCGGAGAACCACAAAAACTCCTGTGCTTCCGGACCGTGGGGCCTCAGGGCCGCGGCGACATCCTGAAGCCGGCGGCTCCGTTCCCCTTTCTTTAATTTATCGGCCTTGGTGAGCACCGGGATCACCGCCCGCCCCCTTGACTTCAGCCTTTCCCACAGAAACAGCTCCTCCGGCCCGGGGTCGCGGCGGCCGTCCTGGAGGAAAACCACCGCGGCCAGGCCCTCCCGCGTCTCCAGGTAGTCCATGATCAGACGTCCCCACCCAGCCTTGACTTCCGCCGGCGCCCTGGCATAGCCGTATCCCGGCAGGTCCACAAAATGCCAGCGTCCGTTGATGAGGAAGAAATTTAAGCCCCGGGTGCAGCCCGGGGTGGAGCTGGTGCGCACCAGTTTCTTCCGGCCCAGCAAGGTGTTGATGAGCGAAGACTTTCCCACGTTGGAGCGGCCCAGAAAGGCCACTTCCGGCAGGTCCCCCCGGGGTAATTGCTCGGTCCGGTGGACACTGAGAAGAAATTCTGCCGACTGTATCTGGGGAACGGTCATGAAACCAATTTTAACCGCAGATGAACGCAGATGAACACAGATTATTGAGTTTTCGGTTTTCGGTTTTCGGTTTTCGGTTAAAAAAATGAATTATCAAGATGGTAAGATACGGACCTATAATAATTGATAAAGTGATCCAAGTTCAGATAAACCTAATAAACCACCAACTGCTCACTGCTTACTGTTACGAAGTTGACGACCGGGCCTTTTCCAGGTAATGATTAACCATGTCTATTAAACCGCGGCCTTTGTCCCTGGCCTGGGGATTGTGGTTCCACTTCGGGCTCTTTTTTATCACCATTTTTATGGCCTCCCTGGCGTTCTTGGGCACCTTCATTGACCCCAGCGGTAATTTGTCCCAACGCATCAGCGGGGCATGGGGCCGGCTGCTGCTGTGGCTGGGCCGCATCCCGGTGCAGGTGGAGGGCCTGGAGCGCCTCAGCCCGGGCCAGTCTTACGTCTATGCGGCCAACCACCGAAGCAATTTCGACATTTATGTCCTCATTTCCTTACTTCCGGGAAAATTTGTTTGGATAGCCAAAGAATCTCTGTTCAAAATCCCCATTTTTGGCCAGGCCATCCGTCGCATGGGTTCCATACCGGTGGACCGTTCCGACCTCCAGAAGGCCATCCGCAGTCTCAATCAGGCCGCCGCGATGATCCGGGGCGGCACTTCCACCATCGTCTTCCCGGAAGGCACCCGGGCCCCCATCCCGGAACTTCTGCCCTTTAAGAAAGGGGTGTTTTTCATCGCCGTAAAAGCGGAACAGCCTATCGTGCCGGTCAGCATCAGCGGCACCCTGTATATCCAACCCCGGGGAACCTTGCGGATTCGGCCCGGGCCGGTGAAGGTGGTGATTTCTCCGCCCATTCATCCGAAAGATTTTGCTAACAAAAAGGGTGAACTAATGAACGCGGTGCGCGCCGCGTTGGAAGCCCATTATGACCCCTATTTCCCTTATGGTCGCGAGGGCTCCAACAACCCTCCTCCCTCCAGGGGGAGGGAGAGTTCGATCACCCTTGAGCATTGATAAATCTAAGCTCTGTTCTTTTCGGCGCAAAGGCAATAATCGAAAAACTGAAAACTGAAAACTGAAAACTGAAATATGGACTGGATAGACCTCACCTTTCTGGGAGGCCTGGGAGAGATCGGCCTCAATATGATGACCTTTGAGACCCCGGACACCTTGGTGGTGGTGGACGCGGGTCTCATGTTCCCCGAAGACCACATGTTGGGGATTGACATCGTCATCCCCGACTTTTCCTACCTCCAGGAGCGCCGGGACCAGGTGGCGGCCCTGGTTCTCACTCACGGCCACGAAGACCATATCGGGGCCGCGCCTTTTTTCCTTAAGGAGTTCGCGGTCCCGGTTTACGGCACCCCCCTTACCCTGGCGCTGCTCCGGGAGAAGCTCCGGGAGCACGGCATGCTGGAAGAGGCCGATTTGCGGGAGATTCACCCCGGAGAGCGTCTAAACCTGGGGCCCTTTACTTTCGAATTCATCAGCGTGTGCCATTCCATCGTGGACGGCGTGGGGTTCGCCCTAAAGACGCCCCAGGGAGTCTTCATCCATTCCGGGGATTTTAAGATCGACCAGACGCCGGTGACCGGCAGCGCCATGGATTTGAACCGTTTCGCCCATTACGGCGAAGCCGGGGTGCTGGCTTTGCTGTCCGACTCCACCAACGCCGAGCGCCCCGGTTACACCATGAGTGAGCGCCAGATCGGCGTCACCCTGGAAAATCTGGTGCGGGAGGCCCCAGGCCGGGTCATCATCGCGGTATTCGCATCCCACATCTCCCGGCTCCAACAGATCGTCAACATCGCCGCCCGTTACGGCCGGAAAATCCTGTTCAACGGCAAATCCATGGTCCTCAACACCCGCCTGGCCAAAGACCTGGGATATCTCGCGGTGCCGCCGGATATGGAAATCACCGTGGGGGACCTGGAGCGCCTCCTTCCCGAAGAAACCCTCATCGTCACCACCGGCAGCCAGGGAGAGCCGCTCAGCGCCCTGGCCCGCATCGCGCTGGAGTCCCACAAGCAGATCCGCATCCGCCAGGGCGATTTGGTGATCCTGTCCTCCCGGTTCATTCCCGGCAACGAACGGGCCATCACCACGGTAATCAACAATCTCTACCGCCTGGGCGCGGAGGTGGTGTACCAGGAGGTGGCGGACATTCATGTCTCCGGCCACGCCTCCCAGGAAGAGCTAAAGCTCCTCCTCTCCCTCACCCGGCCCCGGTACTTCATTCCCATCCACGGGGAAATGCGCCATCTCATCCGCCACGCCCGCCTGGCCCGGGAAGTGGGCATCCCCGAAGACCGCCTGCTTCTGGCCCAAAACGGCTGCCAGGTCAGGTTTGACTCCCAGGGGGCCCGCCTGGCCGGCCAGGTGGAAGTGGGCCGGGTCTTTGTGGACGGCAAAGGGGTGGGGGATGTGAGCCGCATCGTGCTCCGGGACCGCCGCCACCTGGCCGCGGACGGCCTGGTCATCGCCCTGGCCGCGGTGGACCCCAGAGCCCGGAAGATCGTCAGCGACCTGGACCTCCTCACCCGGGGCTTCACCCTGGAGGAAGAGCAGGCCCCCCTCCTGGAGCAGGCTCGGCACATCTTCCGGGACATTGTGGAGCGGGCCTTGAGCGAACCCACGGAAGACTGGCTGGAGATTCAAGCCCAGGTGAGCAAGGCCCTGCGCAAGCTGTTTTTCAAGGCCCTGGAACGCCGTCCCATGATCCTGCCTTTGATCTTGACGCTGTAAATGCGAAGCCGGTTCCCCCAGCTGAATTGCCCCCCAAAAAAATTCCAATTAAAATTAAAATTATTTCTTGCAAATCAATACATAATTTGATACCCGTAGTTTTCAATGGAAATCCACCCTGAGGGGGATAGAAGGCACATGGATGGCCGGGTTGCCGACAAAAGGCACCCGGTTTTTTAACTAGAAGAGAGGAGGTAAAGACCCCTTTTTATCTAAACGACTCCCGCTCCGACTGATCGCTCCCCTTTAGTTTACCCTTTCCTCCCTACCCTTTCTCGGGTCTGCGGGTGTCCAATCTCCCAAATTTTTCACGATCTTGCGATTCACCAGGGTTGATACAGACATTTAAACTCCGGACCATTATGGAAATTGGAGGTGTACGCATGTCAGTTCGAGAAATAGCCACCGGATGGAGGCGCCTATTGGGGATGGGGGTCTTGCTGCTGGCGCTGTGGCCTAGCGCCGCTGGGGCTGTAGACAGATTCTGGGTCGGAAGCGCATATTATGGTCATACCTGGACTACCGACGCGGCCTGGAATCCCTACGGCCGGCCTCAGGCCGGCGACAACGTCTGTATTACCACCACTTCTCCTGTGAACGGCGGGGATCCCAGTCCCGATCGGACCTATACTTTGTTATTCCTCGATTCGGGTGGAAGTTTGAACCAGGATAACACCCGGTTATATACCACCGCACAAAGCGCCACTGTCGGCTCCATGGGTTGGGGCAGTTGGTATAATTATACCGCCATCGACACCATCAACCAGGAATTGCGCCTGGGCTATGTCGCGGGCGGCACCGGCACTTATATATTAAGCCAGAACGTTGACCGTGGTTTATCAGGGAGCCTGTCTTCCCCCTACACCTTTGTCGGCGTTTCCGGCACCGGTTATTTCTATCAATATGCCGGCTCTAATACCAGCACCAACCTGCATCTGGGGTTTAAAGCCGGCGGCAGCGGTTACTATGAATTAAGTGGCAGCGGCAGCACTCTTTCGGCCCCTAATATCTACGTGGGTAATCAAGGAAGCGGAACTTTCAAGCAATCGGGAGGGGCCGCCACGGTCGGCCAGGTCCTCTACCTGGCCAATTACGCCAGCGGCGTGGGCTCCTATGAATTGAGCGGCGGCAATCTCTCCCCTCAGGACGCGCTGGTAGGAAATGTGGGCCTGGGCACTTTCACCCAAACGGGCGGCGCCCATACTGTGAGCCGGTACCTGATAATGGGCAATGCCAGTGGCAGCCGCGGCACTTACAACCTGAGCGGCGGCAGTCTTTCCGCCCCTACGTCGATTGTCGGCAATAACAGCCAAGGCACTTTCATCCATTCCGGCGGCGCCCACAATATCAGCGATTCGCTCTTGGTAGGCAATAACGCCGGCGCGGTGGGGTCCTACGAATTAAGCGGCACCGGCAGCCTGTCGTCTCCCTATCAGTACATCGGCAACTACGGCGCCGGCGCCTTTACCCAAATAGGGGGGACCAATACCGTCACCAATGCCCTCTACCTGGCCACCGCCGCGGGCAGCAGCGGCACTTACAACCTCCAGGGCGGGAGCCTCTCCGCCACCACCATTAACCTGAAGAGCGGCGGCGCCTTCAACCTTCAGGGCGGCGCCCTGAGCTTCACCACCTTCAACCAGCAAGGGGGCGGGGTCACGGGCACCCTGGAGAACCCCGTTTCCGGGACTTTTAATTACTCCGGCGGGACCTTCAGTGGCCGCCTGATCAACCGCGGCGCGGTCAACTTCAACGCCGATTTCACCGCGGGGGACGGCCTGGCCAATTACTCCGGCCTCACCATCGGCGCGGGCCGGACCGTCACCCTGAACGGCCAGGGTCTGGACAATCAGGGAACCATTACCTTAAGCGGGGGCGCGCTGGGAGGCAGCGGTCCCCTGGCCAATAAAGCTGCGCTCACCGGCTATGGAACCATCAACACCGCCGCCGGTTTGAGCAACACCGGCGCCATGACCTTGACCGGCGGCAGCTCCACCGTCGCCGGGACGGTGACCAACCAGGCCCAGGGGCAGCTTAATATCACCGGCAGCCAGGCCGCGTTCACCGGCGACGTCACCAATTACGGCCAGGTGAAGACCACCAACGCCAACGTCAGCTTCGGCGGCACTTATACCGAACACGGCTCCTATCTCAGCGACCCCTCCATCCAGACCTTCGCCACCCTGAAGGTGGAACCTACCGGTTATCTGGTAGGGAGCGTCGGGGACGAATGGCGCATCACCCAGGATTTCATCAACCGCAGCGCCATGAACGCTTCCTGGAATACCCGGAATGCCCAACTGAGCTTCATTTCGGGGGCTGGCAATGCCCACCAATTCTATCTTCCCGGCAACGACCTGGGCGCGGTCTGGGACGGCTATGACAATAACTTTGCTTGGGGCCTCTTGGATCTTAGCGGGCAAACCCTGGCATTGTTCGACGGCAACGACACCCTTGGCGGGGCCTTTTACGTGCATGGAATACTGGGGGTGACCTTCACCGGGCTCCAGGTTACCGACATTACCGGTTACGGCCTGAACATTTATTATGACGCCACCACCGCGGAAAATATCTACCTGCACGGCCTGACCTATGATCTCTTGGAGGGCGGCCGCCTGATACCCATTGGGGCCGCCGTGCCCGTTCCCGCCACCTTCTGGCTCTTCCTGACCGGCATTGCGGGCCTCTATGCCGCCGCCAAAGTTAAGAATCTCAAATACGAGATTCTTCGCGGCGCTCAGAATGACAAACACGTTGTTTCGCAGAGGTTTCATATTAATTATACATAGCGTCAGAAGTTCTTGCGCATCATTTTCACCCTGAGCGAAGCGAAGGGCCTAGATTCTTCGCCGCCTACGGCGGCTCAGAATGACAAAATCCTATTCTGCGAAAATATTTATGGCGTTATGTATAGTTAAGCAGCAAGAGTAAATCTTGCATTCACCCTAAAATAGCTGTTTTTCAAGGCCCTGGAACGCCGCCCCATGATTTTGCCGCTGATTCTCACCTTATAAACCTTCAAATATTCTCAGTATCCTGGCCCGAAAAATCCTTGCCTAATTCCTATGGATTTGGTATAAAATAAATTATGAAAAGGGGCGCCGCATCCCGTTACCTTATTTGGGCTGTAATTTTGGGCGCGGTCTTTCTTTTGCCGGGGGGAATCCTTTCCCAAGTGAGTCCTCCATCTGTTGCCTGCTCCCATTGTGATGCACCTGGCCCCGGCCCCAGCTCCAGCAAATGCTGCCAGCCTGATCTTCCCGGCCATTGCGGCGCTTCCGGTCAAGGCGGGATATTTAACTGCCATTGCAGTGCCGTCAGTTCAGCCTGCGTTTCGCCAGGTTCTTCCGAAACGCCCGCCTGGCAGATCACCCCTTACTTCCTGCTCCAGTTGACCGTTTCTGCAAAATCGGTTACCCCCAACATCTTTCACCCTCCTGAGCTTAATCCCTTTCCAGCCCAAATCTAAGTTGAAGTTCCCGGTATTAATCGGGTCTTAGGTTTTCTGGGGGCATGGCCCGTTCCGCCTCTTGCATGCGAATCGGGATTGATTATCCCTGGGATATTCCCGCAATAGGGTTTTCTTTGAGGCAAAGGCCGCAAAATCAGGTTTTGACGTAACGCCTGATATGGCTCTTTTACGCCCAAACCCTAGAGCTTTGGCCCAGGTTATCCTAACGCCTTGATGTTTTTGCTTGAAAATATTTCCACTTAAGGAGTAGAAATGATGAAAAAGGTTATTATCGTAATCCTAGGATTGCTCTTGGCCCTGTCCCTGGCCGGGGCCGGCTTGGCCGCCGACCCTACGGCTAAAGAGCAAACCGACTGTCCGGTCATGGTCGGCAAGATTAACAAGAGTCTCTACGCCGACTACCAGGGCCAGCGGGTTTACTTTTGTTGCCCCGGTTGCATCGAGGCCTTCAGAAAGGACCCGGAGAGTTACCTTAAAAAGATGAAAGAACAAGGAATAACTCCGGAGAAGAGTCCCGGGGGGAAATAATAGGGTCAGGAGGCAAGGCCAGGTGGAGACGTCCGGCCTTGCCAATCTCCCAAGTTATGTGGCAAATCTCAAAAATCTTCATAAAGGCAGAGGGGAAGATGGCTTACAAGCGGCGACATTTCCCGGTTACACTTGTTCCGATCCTTTGTCTCATCGGGATGCTCGGCAGCTCCACCCCATTGTGGGCCCAAAACAACGGCAACCTGCCCCGGGATTTACAGACCCTGGTGGCGGAGGCGTTGAAAGCCAATGCCGAAGTCAGGCAGATGTCCTCCCTCCACACCGCCTCCCGGGAGGCCATCAAACCCGCGGGGGCCCTGGATGATCCCGAGGTGGCCTACATCATGAAAGATGTGCCCACGGACACCTGGGCCTTGAACCGGGAAGACATGACTCAGCAAATGGTGGAGCTGTCCCAAAAGTTTCCTTTTTTCGGCAAACGCCGGCTGCGCTCCGAAGTGGCCGAGGAACAAGCCCGGTCAGAAAAGTTCGCGTACCATGAAAAGGCCAACGAAGTCCGGTCCAAAATGATCATTGCCTACTGGAGCCTCTCCCTTTACCACGCCAATTTCGACCTGACCCAGAAGAACAAGCAATTCTGGGAACAGGTGGTGCGGGTGGCGGAAACCCGCTACGGGGTAGGGCAGGGGCAGCAGGCCGACGTGCTCCAGGCCCAGGTGGAACTGGGCAGCTATCTGGACCGCCTCTTCCAGTGGACCCAGAAGCAGGAATCGGCCCGGGCCGACATTAACGCCCTCAGGTCCCAGGCGCCCCACACCGCCGTGGCCCGGCCCCAGCCGTTGACCCCTCGGACCCTGCCCCTGAGCCTGGATAACCTCCTTGCCCAGGCCGATTCCCGGCCCCAGCTCCAGGCTTTGAAGGCCCTCATCGCCAAGCAAGAGAAGGCCGTGGCCCTGGCCCGCAAGGAATATTACCCCGACGCCACCGTCTCCCTGGCTTACGGTATCCGGCAGACCTTGGCGCCCCCCATCAACCAGAAACAGCCGGACATGTTCACCGGCAGGGTGATGTTCAATCTGCCCATCTGGCACGGCTCCAAGATCGAGCCTAAGATCCGGGAGGAGCAGGCCAGGCAGAACGCGGCCAAAGAAGCTCATCAGTCCGGCTTTAACCAGCTCAGCGCCATGATTAAAGACCGGTACGCCAAACTGCAGCGCCTGGCCAAACAAGTCACCCTCTATGATCACGGCATTGTGCCCCAGGCCCGGCAAGCGTCCGCCGCGGCCCTGGCTTCCTACCAGGTGGGAACCCTGGATTTCAGCCAGGTCTACCAAAATCAAATCGCGGTTTACAATTCGGAAATGCAATTGCAGGAATATATGAAAGACTTTGAAGAAAACTGGGCCGAACTGGAATGGCTGGTGGGCCAGGAACTGCCCCGGCCCCCCGGAGGCAAAAAATGACCCCTTCCCCCCGTCGTAATCTTTTTTGGGGCCTGATACTGGGCCTGGCCTTATCCCTGGGTATTCTGGGAGTTCTCTACCTGGCGGGATTCCACCTGATGCGCCCAACACCGGCCTCCACGCCCGGGACCGCCGCGGCCCCGGGGGAACGCAAACCCTTGTGCTACGTGTCGCCCACCAGCCCCGAGGTCATCCGCTTCGAGCCGGGCAAAGATGAAAAAGGCCAGGAGCTGGTGCCGGTCTTTCCCGTCACGCCGAGCGCCCAGGTGGTGGAAGGAAAGACCCTGAAGTATTGGGTCTCCGCCACGGACCCCAATTACGTCAAGACTCAGCCAGGCAAAGACCCCAAAGGCCAGGACCTGATGCCGGTCTATGTGGAAAAGGGGGAACCCGGAACGCCGGTCAAGAAAGAACGTAAGGTCAAATACTGGATCTCCCCCATGGACCCGGGCTACGTGAGCGACAAGCCGGGCAAGGCCCCCTGCGGCATGGACATGATCCCGGTCTATGAAACCGAAGGGGAGGCAGCCGCGGAAGGCGCTATCGCGGTGGATCCCAATACCCTCCAATCCATGGGGGTCAGGACCGCCAAAGCCGAGGTGCGGCCCCTGACCCGCACCATCCGGGCGGTGGGCCTCGTCAATTACGATGAGAAAAAGTTGGCCGTAGTGACCACCAAAATCAACGGCTGGGTGGATCGCCTTTACGCTAAAGCCACTGGTGAGCCTATTCGCAAGGGCCAGCCGCTCATCAGTATTTACAGCCCCGAACTGGTCTCCGCCCAGCGGGAATACCTCCTGGCCTTGAAGAACTTGAAAACCCTGGAAAAGTCTCCTTATCCGGAAGTGAAAGAATCGGCTCAACGGCTGGCGGAAGCCTCCCGGCGGCGCCTGGAGTACTGGGACATCGGCCGCCGCCAGATTGAGGCCCTGGAAAAAACGGGAGAGGTGAAAAAGGATCTTACCCTGAGTTCCCCGGTGACCGGCATCGTCATCAAACGCATGGTCACCGAGGGCCAGATGGTCCAGGCCGGCATGCCCTTGCTGGAAGTGGTGGACTTGACCACGGTGTGGGTGGACGCCCAGGTCTATGAATACGAACTTCCATGGGTCAAGGTGGGCCAACACGCGGAAGTAACCCTGGCCTACCTTCCGGGAGAAACCCTTCACGCCAAGGTCCAGTACCTCTATCCCTATTTAAGCGGCACCACCCGCACCGCCAAGGTGCGCCTGGCTCTCCCCAATCCGGGGATAAAGCTTAAACCTGAGATGTACGGGCAGGTTTACCTCCACGCGCCCCTGGCGGAGCCGACGGTGGCGGTGCCCACCGAGGCCATCCTGGACTCCGGGGAAAAACAGGTGGTATTTATCGCCCTGGGCAAAGGCCGGTTTGAACCCCGGCCGGTGAAAGTGGGGGTGGAAGGCGACGACGGCTGGCGCCAGGTGACGGAAGGGCTGAAGGGCGGGGAGGAGATCGTCACTTCCGCCCAGTTCCTGCTGGATTCCGAGTCCCGCATCCGGGAGGCCATCGCCAAGATGCTCCGGGCGCCAGGGCATGAAGCCCACGGCGGCCCGCCGGCTCCGGGTAAGCCCCCGGCTCCTCCCCCCGCGCCTGAAACCAAGCCGGCCCCGGCCCCGGTTCATCGGCATTAAAGTAGCGTTCCTCATGATCATCAACCGAAAACCGAAAACCGAAAACACGCCTATGGTTGCCTGGATCATTGAAGCCTGCGTTCGCAATCGCACCCTGATTATCCTCCTATGGCTACTGGTGGCCGCGGTGGGCATCCACCACATGTACAATCTGCCGGTGGACGCCATCCCCGACCTTTCCGACGTCCAGGTCATCGTCTCCACGGACTTCCCGGAGCAGGCCCCCCAGGTAGTGGAGGACCAGGTCACTTATCCCCTCACCACCGCCATGCTGGCCGTGCCCAAGGCCAAGGTGGTGCGGGGCTATTCCCTCTTCGCCCTGTCGTTGGTGTACATCATCTTCGAAGACGGCACCGACATCTACTGGGCCCGCTCCCGGGTCCTGGAATATCTCAATTACGTCCGGGGCACGTTGCCGGCGGGGGTGAACCCCACTCTGGGCCCCGACGCCACCGGAGTGGGCTGGGTTTTCATGTACACCCTGGAGGACCCCACGGGGAAGCACGACCTGGCCCAACTGCGCAGCCTCCAGGATTGGTTCATCCGCTACCAGCTCCGCACCGTCCAGGGGGTGGCGGAAGTGGCCAGCCTGGGCGGCTTTGTCAAACAGTACCAGGTGAGAGTGGACCCTAACAAGCTGGCGGCCTATAATCTTCCTCTCTCCAAGATTAAGGAGGCCATCCAGAAGTCCAACCAGGACACGGGGGGCCGCCTCATCGAGATGGCGGAAACGGAGTACATGGTCCGGGGCCTGGGCTACATCAAGAACATCGCGGACGTGGAAAACGTCGTGGTGGGCACCGACGGCTCCGGCACCCCCATCCTGATTAAAAGCGTGGCCCAGGTGCGTCTGGGGCCGGAGTTGCGACGAGGCGTCTCCGACGCCAACGGCCAAGGGGAGGTGGCCGCGGGCATCGTGGTCATGCGCTTTGGGGAAAACGCCAAGGCGGTGATTGAACGGGTCAAGGCCAAACTGGAGGAGATCAAGCCGGGCCTGCCCCCGGGGGTGCGCATTGTTACCGCCTACGACCGCTCGGGGCTGATCAATCGAGCCATAGACACCCTGAAAGAAGCCATCTTTGAAGAAATCGCCATCGTCGCCCTCATCTGCGTGGTCTTTCTGCTGCACGTGCGCAGCGCCCTGGTGGCCATCATCAGCCTGCCCATGGGGGTGTTGATTTCCTTTATCCTCCAATACCAATTTAACATCACCGCCAACATCCTGAGCCTGGCGGGCATCGCCATCGCCATCGGCGACATGGTGGACGCCTCCATGGTCATGGTGGAGGACGCCCACAAACACCTGGAGCACGCGCCCCCGGGGACCGATCCCCTGCCCATCGTTTTAAACGCGGCCAAGGAGGTGGGGCCGTCCCTGTTCTTCGCGCTGCTGGTGCTGACGGTGTCCTTCCTGCCCATCTTCGCCCTGGAAGGGGAAACGGGCCGCCTGTTCAAACCCCTGGCCTTCACCAAGACCTTTGCCATGGGCGGGGCGTCAATACTGGCCATCACCTTGATTCCCATCCTGATGGTCTATTTCATCCGGGGCCGCATCATTCCGGAAACTCGGAACCCTATCTCCCGGGTCACCATGGCCCTTTACCGCCCCGTGTTGCGGGTGGTGCTGCGCTTCCCCAAGACCTCCATTCTTATCGCGGTGGCCATGATGGCGGCCACCATCTATCCCTTTATGAAACTGGGTTCGGAGTTCATGCCGGCCCTGGACGAAGGGGACCTGCTCTACATGCCCACCACCATGCCGGGCCTATCCGTCACCAAAGCCCGGGAACTCTTGCAGCAGACGGACCGCATCATCGCCAGCTTTCCCGAGGTGGAGTACGTCCTGGGCAAGGCGGGCCGGGCCGAAACCGCCACTGACCCCGCGCCCCTGAACATGATCGAGACCACCATCAAGCTCAAACCCCGGGAGCAGTGGCGTCCGGGCTACGACATGGAGCGCCTTATCAAGGAGCTGGACGCCGCGGTTAAATTCCCTGGGTTGCAAAACTCCTGGATCGGGCCCATCAAGACCCGCATCGACATGCTCTCCACCGGCATCAAGACCCCGGTGGGTCTCAAGTTCCTGGGCAACGACCTGAATGTCTTAAACCGCCTGGCGGAGGAAGTGGAGCCTATCCTTAAGAGCGTCCCCGGCACCGCCAGCGTCTATGCCGAGCGCACCACCGGGGGGTATTATCTCGATTTCGAGATCGACCGGGCCGCCGCAGCCCGCTACGGCCTCAACGTTATGGACATCCAGGACGTCATCCTCACGGCCCTGGGGGGCCAGAACCTCACCCAGACGGTGGAAGGCCTGGAGCGCTACCCGGTGAATATGCGCTACCTTCAGGACTACCGGGAGAACCTCACGGCTCTCAACCGCATTCTCATACCCACCATGACCGGGGCCCAGATCCCCATGGCCCAGGTGGCCAAGATCCGCATCCACCAAGGCCCGGACATGATCAAGAGCGAAGGGGCCCGGCGCACCTCCTGGGTTTACGTGGATATCCGGGACATTGACGTGGGCACCTACATCAAAAAGGCCAAGGAAGCCGTGGCCACCCACCTGAAGCTGCCTGCGGGCTATACTTTGATCTGGAGCGGCCAGTTCGAATACATGGAGCGGGCCCGGGAGAAGCTCCAGATCATCATCCCCATCACCGCGGTCCTGGTGATCCTGCTCCTCTACCTCAGCACTTTCAACATGACCAAGGTGGCCATCATCCTGCTGGCGGTGCCCTTCTCCCTCATCGGCGCCATCTGGCTCATCTGGTACCTGGGGTATAACTTCAGCGTGGGGGTCATCGTGGGCATCATCGCCTTGGCGGGACTGGACGCGGAAACCGGGGCCATCATGCTCTTGTACCTGGACCTGGTGCACGATGAGCGCAAGGAGAAGGGACTGCTCCGCAACTACGATGATCTGAAACAGTCGGTGATGGACGGCGCAGTGCTGCGCCTCCGCCCCAAACTGATGACCGTGCTGGCCAACATCCTGGGGCTGCTGCCGGTGATGTGGGCCACAGGCACCGGCGCGGAAGTGGCCAAGCGCATCGCCGCGCCCCTGTTCGGCGGCGTCACTACCTCCTTCCTCCTGGAACTCCTGATATATCCTGCGGTTTATCTGCTGTGGAAGTGGTACTCGGAGGTGAGGCACCTGGGACCTCAGCCCTAAGGGAAAAGGAGTCAGTTCCGGAAAGATCGAAAGGTGCTCTGCCCGCCGGGTGAATCAGCCCTCATGAGAAAGCGCCGCCCACCCTGTGCAGGGGCGGACCTGCGTGTCCGCCCCATGGCGAGCGCGCCTTCAGAGGTTCCTTCAGCTTTTTGCAGTTTTCTTAACGCAACTCGGTACCAATCAATCTCTCCCTAAGCTTTGAATCTATTTTGCCGCCCCTGGTAATGAGCAAGCGACGCCTTGAGAACCTCTCCTCTTCATTGACAACCTTGCTTGAGTTATTAGCTTTAAAAGCAAGTGCTTTGGGTTTGCTATCCTGCCGAAAAGCGACGCTAAAGGGTCTTGGCATGAAAAAATATGCTTGGCTAATAATTTTGTTAATCACCCTACTTACGGGGTGCGCCCCGGGGTACTATTATTACCCGCCCAGGGGCCATCCGGTGGACCGCTATGGCGGCATTGACCCCTATTTGTACGATTATGACCCGACCATGAGGCATTGGTACACCCCGCCATACTTCGACCCCCACCATCCATGATCGTTTGCTGACAAGGCACAGAAGAGCACGGACGGGAGGAGGCGCAGGAGGCGGGCGTCTTTCATTGCGGCGGTTTAAATGCTGAAAGGCAGGATGGCGTTTATCTGGTTCACTCTGGGCGGCATGGCCGTGGGCTACTTGCTGGTCCACCCCTTTGCCATGCTGGCTTACATTATCGGCCCCCAGCATCCCCACTCTCCCTGGGACTTTACCCTTTGGGGCCGCCAACTTCATCTTTCATTCAGCCGGGATATGCTGGCCATGGGCCTGGCTTTTGCCTTTATGGGCGGGGCGGCCGGCTTCATCCTGGGGGCCTGGCACCTTCAGAAGGAGCGCCTGGCCGCAGCCCGGCTGGAGTCTCAGAAGCGCCAGGCAGCCCTGGACACTCTGCAGCAATTGATGGTTACCCTGGCCCACCACATCCGCAACGCCAACGTGGTCATCGGCGGCTACAGCGCCCGCCTGCAAAAGGGCCTCCCGGACCCCCAATGGCGGCAGCCCCTGGAAATGATCCATCAGGCTTCCCACGAAATCGACGCGGTGATCAAGTCCCTGGAAGATCTGGCGGAAGTGAGCGCGGTGCCATACGTCAATGGCAGCCAGTCCCGAATGATTGATCTTAAACAGGAGTTGGAGGCCCGCCTGGCCACCAAGGCTAGGAAGGAGCAACATGAATCTTGAACAGTGCGCCCCGGCGGTCCTTGAAGCCTTGATCCGCCAGAAGAGAACCTGGGTTTATCCCTGGATCGGCATCCTGTTTGGCATCGCGGTGGGAATCTTAATCGGCCACCCACTTTCGATGCTGGCGCATGATTATTACAATTCTATTATTTCGGGTGCCCCATTTGATATAAGAGGAGCCCTCTCCCACAGCTTTCATTGGCACATGTGGCCCATGACGCTCATCTTTGCCGGGTTTGGAGGGATAGTTTGGGGTTTCATCGGCTTCATTTTGCAACGCCTCAGAGAGAATCGCCTACGCCTGGACGCCGCGCACCAGGAGCTCCAGAGACAGGCCAGGTACCTCAATACCTACCTGATGGTCAGCTCCATGGTCGCCCAATGCCTGGACCTCCACGAACTCCTGGAGGCTGTTTTAAATGTCATAATGGAAACCGTGTCTGCGGAAGGAGCCTCCGTTCTTCTCCTGGACGAGGATCAGGCGAACTTCCGGTTCTATAGCATCGAGGGCCCTGCCAAGCAGTGTCTAATGGCCGTGACCTTTCCCGCCGACAAGGGCATAGCAGGTTCCATCCTGCAGGCTCAGAGGTCGGAGGTCATCAACGATGTGCAACGCGACCCGCGATTCTTCAGGAGGTTCGATTCCGAATATGGCCTTGTCACCCAAAACCTGATCGCCATTCCCCTCACCGCCGGTGAGGAAAAGATTGGCGTCATGGAAGTTCTTAATAAATCCGGTGGCGAGCCTTTTACGGACGAAGAACGCCTGCTGCTGGACTCCATCGCCGAAGAAATCGCCTTTGCCATTCGGAATGCCAGAATTTTCGAATACGTTATCAATAGCTACTGCAAGCAGCGCCAGGGGCAAACATCATGCAAGGGGTGTAAGAGACCTTTGCGGTCCTGGACCCCTTGCGTTAAATATCTCGAAAAAAGTCTTTAGAACAATGACTTATTACTCATCGGATTCCTTAGACTTCAGTCATGACCGCCTGACCCTCATGGGCGGGCTGGCCTTGGCGCGAAATTCCGAAAAACCCCATGAAACCAGACAATGAACGTCCGATAGTGTTGCAGCCTCCCGGCTACCGGGAAAGGACCTGGTTCTACCCCTGGGCGGGCTTGTTTCTGGGGTTAGGCCTGGGATTCCTGGTGGGCCATCCGCTGTCCATGGTGGTCCACAATATCCATACCCATATTTACGAGGGCGCGCCCCTGGACATAACCGGGGCCCTGGCCCACAGCTTCCACATTCACATGTGGCCCATGATCGCCCTATTTTCCCTGTTCGGGGGAGTGGTTTGGATGGTCATCGGCTTTATTTTTCAACGCCTGAGGGATCAGCGCCTGCGCCTGGACGGCCTGCACCAGGAATTCGAACTCCAGGTGGCGGCCTTGCGGCATCATTACAAGAACCTGGCTATAGGCATTCATGGGTTTTCCACTCGGATCAAGCGGAAACTGGATAATCTGGACGAACAATTCCGCCAGTGCGCCAGGGAGAATTGTCCGACCTATAAAGGCTTTCACCAGGAATTCCAGGCCCTGGGGCAGAACGCCGGCATTTTGGAAGATGCGGCCCAGCGCCTCTCCCATGTTTTAAGGCAGGAGCTTCTCTTCTTAAAAGCCCTGACTTCTGATTCGATGACTTGCGAACCCCTAGACTTCTACCCCGTACTTATCCATGCCGTAAATGACCTGATAGGTTTGCGCTTTCGGGACAAAAAGGTAACGGTGGAACTTAACGGCCGCCCTTTGGAAGATTGCCGGGATACTCTGGTCTTTCCCTTCGAGCCCTATACCATGGAAGTAATCCTTCAAAATATCATCGGCAATGCCATGAATTATGGAGAGGTGATCCATATCGGGGTAAAGGACGGGGGCAATCGGGTGCGGGTGGAAGTACAGGACAACGGCCCCGGCATGGAAGTGGAAAAATTGCGACAGAGTCTTTTGCTGCCGGCAGACCGGCGCCAGGCGGAAAGCTCTCACTTGGGATTGAAGGTGAGTCTCCATTTGCTGGAGAAGTGCGGCGGCCGGCTGTCCGCGTGGAGTAAACCGGGAGCCGGAGCGCTCTTTATCATCGAGGTCCCCAAGCAGCCTTTGGTTGCTTATTGATTCATGCTTGGAAAAGTTCTTTTGATTATTGCCTTTGCTCCTGAAAGGCAATCCAGAGATGGCATCTTGAGACCTCCATTACTTTTCATCCTTTACGGGTGAGCCAACGGCTCATGAGCGACTGCTTAGAAAAAAAGGCGCGGTGCCTGGGGGGGTATATGCTCTTAAAGGGGGGAGATGTATGTGCCGCCTTGCAGTACGGTGGAAATGGCGGTGGGAAGGTCGGTGTCGGCATGCTGTTTCAGGAGGTAGCCATCAGCGCCGGCGGCCATGGCTCGCTCAAAGTACTCTTTGCTCTTGTGCATGGTCAGGATTAATACCTTGATATCCGGATAAACTGCTTTGAGTTGGGGAAGAACTTCCAGTCCTCCCATGCGGGGCATGGAGATATCCAGAATCACCAGGTGCGGTGAGTTCTCGCATTCCTTGAGGTGTTTGAGAAGTTCCACCCCATCGCTTACTTCCCCCACCACCTGCCAGTTCGGGTTTCCCTCGATCATCTTGCGAATCCAGAGGCGGACCACGACATGGTCTTCCGCCAACAGGATAAAATATGGACAGATATCCCTGGACACCAGTTTTCTATTTCCTATTACCCAGGATGCCCCAAGCTACGCCACTACCCGAGGGTAATATATTCTAATTATATTATTAATAAAATATATCGGTATAATTACCTATTTTTCCACTGGCATACTTCCCTAGTTAATTTGAGGCTCTTTAAAAATTAATTCCAGCCTGGGACATCTTGATGACACCTTTAATCCCCGGTAATCTGCGCACTACGGCCATGGCCATCCTGCCTCCCCGGCAGGTGGAGACGGCCTTGGAGTTGGCCCTATCCCTGGATATCCCCTTTTGGCCCCAATTGCCCCACGTGAGCTTTTATGAAGATATGTACGTTCAGGCGGCGGAGCACTTCCCCGGCATCCTGCTTTTTCCGGAGGAAAACCGCATCCGCTTCGACACCGCCAAGTTCTTCGAGGGGTTGCCGGAACTCTTAGACCGGTGGGAAGACCTGGAATACTTCGACCTGACCCCCCAATATTCCGTGGTCTATCACCGGTTCCTGGAGATGGACCTGAGCGGCTATATTGCCATCCGGGGCCAACTGGAAGGTCCGGTGAGCTTCGGCTTGAAGATCCTGGACGAGAATGACCGGCCCATCATCTTCAATGACGAGGTTCGGGGCATCATGATGGACTTCATGGCCCGGCGGGCCCAGGCCCAGCTTGTGCGCCTAAAGGAGAAGCACCCCCGGGCCTTCATGTTCATTGACGAGCCGGGGCTTCAGTTTATCTTCAGCTCCGTTTCCGGCTATCCCGACACCCGGGCCAAAGAAGACCTGGACCGCTTTTTCGCCCAAATTGACCGGCCCCGGGGCATTCATTTGTGCGGCAACCCCGATTGGGAGTTTCTTCTCAACCGGGATATCGATATCCTGTCCATGGACATCTACACCAACGGCGAGGTCTTTAGCTGCTACGGCCCCGCGGTGCGCCGCTTCCTGGATAGGGGCGGGGTGCTGGCCTGGGGTCTGGTGCCCACCGGTTTTGAAGATTTCAATAAGGAGACTCAGGATCACCTCATGGCTTACCTGGAGGGCCTGTGGCCTATTCTTTTCAAAGCCGGCATTGAACGGGACCAGATGCTGGCCCAGAGCCTGCTGGCCCCGGCCACCTGCTGCCTCATCAACCCGGACCAGGAAAAAACCGTGGCCCGGGCCTATGCCTGGCTGCGGGAACTGTCGCTGCGCCTGCGGGAAAAATATAAACTGGATTGATTTTTCACCAGTCAGGCTAGTAAGTTTTCGATTAATTTTGAAACCCATTTTGATACTGATCACTGATCGCTGATCACTGGCAACTGACCATGCCCCCCTGGCAAACTCCGGCCATCGTTCTTAGTGTTAAGCCATACGGCGAGGCTGACCTTTTGGTAGACTTTCTTACGCCTACCCAGGGGCGTCTCACCGGCATGGCCAAACATGCTTTAAAAAGCCGGAGACGCTTTGCCAACTGCCTGGAGCCTCTGAACCGGGTGACTTTCTTCCTGGGTCCCCGCCGGGGGGAGTTGGAATTCCTTCAGAAAGCGGAATTATTGGACTCCTTCCCCACCCTCCGCCGTGACCTGAAGCGCCTGGGGGCCGCCGCGGTGCTGGCGGAGTTGGCGGGCCTGCTGGCCGCGCCGCCGGAAACGGTGGGAACGATCTTTCAGACCATGGAAGAAGCCCTGAGACTGCTGGATCAGGGGCAGGCCCCCCCTGACTCCTTGCTGCCGCCCTTCCTCCTCCGCCTCTTAACCCTGGGCGGCTATGGCCCCCGGCTGGCCGCCTGTCTGAGCTGCGGCCGGGAGCCGGAAGGGCCGGTTTATTTCAGCATTCCCCGGGGCGGAATTTTTTGCACTTCGTGCCGGGGGGAAGCTGCCGGTCCCATCCTGGCCTTGACTCCGGGGACCTGGAAATCCTTGCGCCTGGCCCAGGGTATGGCTCTGGACAAGCTGTCCCGGCTCCGACTCCTGGAGTTCCAGCGAAATGAAAGCCTGGCCCTCTTCCGGGCTTTTCTGCGCCACCACCTGGGCCGGGACCTGAAGGCCTGGGGCTTTTGGGAAAAAGTTAGTTGCAAGGTTGATTAGATTCCCGTTTTTTGTTTTCTGTTTTCTGTTTTCTGTTTTCTGCAGTTGGTTTGGGCAATGCGGGTGATTTTGGGTTCGGGGTTCGGGGTTCGGGGTTCTGGATTCTGAGTTTTAATCAAACCTTGAACTTTGATGGATTCGTAAAAAGTCGCTTATTGTTAATTATCTGAAATAATTTAAGATTATGGTATTTTTTTCTTGTCGGGCGTCGCTTTTTATGGCATAATTCGGTGAAAAATCAACGGGTTAATGGCAAAAAGATGATTCGTACACGCGATCCCCGACAAGCCTCATTAATTGATCCCTGGGGGGATTTAGGTCCTAAGCGCCGCCAGTT
>Ga0194111_10000979_pt1 | contig 35171 bp, 21 predicted proteins | sample TA2KigC300mmetaG_FD_146194 | JGI IMG/M metagenome (GOLD analysis project Ga0194111, IMG submission 146194) | Freshwater microbial communities from Lake Tanganyika, Tanzania - TA2015033 Kigoma Deep Cast 300m | ecosystem: Environmental > Aquatic > Freshwater > Lake | place: Tanzania: Lake... | reverse complement strand
CGGTCATAGCCAACAAGAGCCTGGGCTTGTTCTTAACCTTATCGTACGTGAACATTGTCTACTCCCTCGCAAAGAGTTGTCACAGGAGTAGACAGTATACACGAAATTCTTATTTCCGATAATGTCTAAAGTTTGGAGAGGGCCATTAGAATTGCCAACGAGGAAATCTATGGACTAGCTTCCGACAAGCCGAACTGGGCGGGGATGGGATCCACCATTGTTGCGGCCGTCTTGCGTGGTGATAATGAGCTGTATGTCGCTAACGTAGGCGATAGCAGAGCTTACCTGGTACGTGGTGACGAAATCAGGCAAATCACAAAGGACCACTCTTGGGTCCAGCAGCAGATTGATGATGGCATACTCACCCTAGAGGACGCCAGGAGACATCCTCGCCGCAGCGCCATTACTCGTTCTTTGGGCAGACGGCCTGATGTTGAAGTGGATATCTTTGAGGAGGAATTTCTGCCGGATGATAAACTGATTCTTTGCTCTGATGGATTATCTGATGTCGTGAGAGACGAAGAGATCAAGAAGATCACCTCCGAGTACAAGCCACAAGAAGCTGTCGAGAAAATGATTGATCTGGCCAACCATCGAGGTGGGCGCGACAACATCACCGCTATTGCCATTAGCTACCCTACAGACATTGCAGGGCCGGCTGGGGTTTTGAAGTGGATCGTTGGTTCTGGCATATTAGCTGTTGTTGCGACGGTGGCCTTTATTGCACTAAAAGGAATCATTTGGCCTCCCGTTCCTAGCCCTACTCCCCGCACCATAATTCCAACCAGTCCGCCTACCGCGACACCAATGCCTTCAACACCTACACCGGTGCCTCCAACACTCACACCAGTGCCTCCAACGCTTACCCCCACTGCTAAGCCTACTCGTAGTGCAGCTCCAGTCAGTCCGGCTCTGACGACACCAGCGCCGCCAACGTCGACCCCATCACCTACACCACAGCCAACCTCAACAGTGGGAATGGTGATACCTACACCCACACCCATGCTCACAGCAACGCCAAAGCCCACAACAGCGCCGACGCCAACAAGTACAGTTACTAAGTCGCCCATCAAGCTAATGCAGCCAGCCAATGGCGCCACCGTGTCGGGCCTGGTCATCTTTGAGTGGATATGGCCAGGAGGACTGAGCTCAGGCGAGACGCTCGACGTGAAGGTGTGCAAAGGTGAAGGCTGCCAGCCTCAGTTCGGCAAGACCAATACCTGGGGTACTAAATGGGAGTGGTGTCCGGATGATAGTAAGGGCGTGTACCGCTGGAAGGTGGAGGTAATTGATAAAGCGAGCCAGCAGCCGACAGGGCCCGCAAGCGAGGTCTGGGAGTTCACCTGGGTGGGGGAGAGTCGGAGAGTATGCGATACCTACACAGACCCGATTACGGGAAAAACATATGACTGCAAATGTCGAATCGAGTGTTATTGAGGAACACTGTCCTAACCCAAAGGAGGGGATAATGCGCAGAAAGAGACTAGCCTTGCTGCTGACCTTTGGCCTGGCAGCGTTGTTGACGATAGGATTGCTGGAGTCTACCGGTATCTTGGCTTCCGTGCCGTTGACTTGGGTAACGGCTACGCCACTTCCCCAGCGGGCCGGGGATGGTGTGGCCTTTGTCCTGAACAACGCCCTGTACCACGCAGGAGGCTGGGCTGGCAATCCGTCTACCCCCCTGAATTGGCTGGACCGTGCTCCTCTCTCCGCCGGTGTTCCAGGGGGTTGGGTACAAGCGGGAACCCTTTCCCCCGCCCGGTTTGGAGCAGCGGGAGTTGTCCAAAATGGCCGGTTCTACCTGCTGGGGGGCTACCATGGCAGCCGAATCTTGCCACGAGTGGACTCGTACGACGGGAATGGGTGGCGCCAGGAGAGGGACTTGCCCCAGGCCTTGAACTTCTCGGCCGCGGCGGTGGTGGGGTACTACCTCTACGTCGCCGGTGGGCTCCCCGGCCCTACGGATCAGGTCTGGTTCGCCAAGATTCAAAGCGATGGAACGCTAGCGGATTGGCAAAGAGCAGAACCACTTCCAAGGGGGCTAACGACCCGGCTGGCTGTCTGGGATATGTGCCTCTACGTCGTTGGGGGAAAGGACAACGAGGGCCAACCCCACGCCGAGGTTTACCGAGCGATGTGGGGTAGTGAGGGCATGATTACAGATTGGCAGCCCGAACGCTCGTTGCCGCGGCCGTTGGCCCTGCACAGCGTGGCTGTTCGAGAGAATGTGCTCTATGTGGCAGGGGGCGAACTTCCAGGCGGAGGCTACAGCGACCAGGTGTACCAGGCAACCATAAACCCTGACTGTACTCTATTAGAGTGGAGCCAAACTTCTCCCCTGCCAGCCGCACGTCAACGCATGGCCGTGGCGAGCACGGAGTGGGCTATCTACTTGCTGGGGGGGCAAGGCCCTGACAACCAGTTCGTCAGCACGGTCTGGTACGATGTCCTGGCGACGCCGACCCCCACGCCCACCCCCACCCCGGCTCCACGCTTGAGCCTGCTGTTACAAAACGACCCCACCAGGGAGGTGTGCTCTGGAGACGAGATCACTTACACCATCTGGTACAGCAACACGGGCCAGGGACTCCTGACCGGCGTGGTCATCACCGGCCACGTTCCCGTCAACACGTTCTACATGCAGGGCAGCGCTACAGATGACGGGATGCCAGATGAGACGGGAAGGCACATTGTGTGGAGAGTGGAGGGGTTGAGAGAGAACGATGGGAGGCGAGGTTCATATCGTGTGCAGGTGTTCCCAGGTGCGCCCACAGTGATGCCAACGGCCACACCTACAGCGACGCCAACATGCACACCTACGGCAACCCCAACAGCCACACCAACAAGTACGGTGACACCTACACTTACAGCCACGCCAACGTCCACGTCTACGGAGGCTCACACGCCTACATCTACCCCAACGAGTACAGCAACACCTACGCCCACACCGACGACACCTGCGTCATCAGAGGCACATGCGCCACCCCCGACGCCAACACCTGGGCCTACGAAGATCCTAGCAACTTACTATGAGCGGCCTGACCGGAATTCTTACAATAGAGCCACGAATATTCACACTGGCGCAACGGGGTGGACCGCCATCATGACCGAGGACTTTGAGGGAGCTTTTCCAGGCACAAATTGGACCCTTTACGGGAATCCTACCTGGGGCAAGGAAAGGCATAGGCAGTATAACGGCGATTGGAGCGCCTATTGTGCAGGTGGCGGCACCAAAGCTGTGGACCCACCTGGCCCCTATCCTAACGGCATGAACGCCTGGATGGTCTATGGCCCCTTTGACCTTAGCGACGCCACGGATGCTGAGTTGCTGTTCTATCACTGGACCAAGACAGAAAAAAACCACGACTATCTGTTCGTCGAGGCCTCAATCAACGAGGAGGACTTCTACGGTTGGGGCTTCAGCGGTGACTTGGTTTCCTTCTGTGGCGGATGGTGCAAGGGGAGTTTCGATCTATTAGGTAACCTCTGTGGCCAGCCCCAGGTGTGGATTCGGTTTAGATTCCAGGGTGATTCCAACACCACTGACGACGAAGGGACATATGTGGACGATCTAATCCTTCGCAAGTTAGTACCAACACCAACGCCCACATCCACCCCAACGGGCACGGCGACACCAACTGATACGCCTACGGCCACCTCAACGGCTACGCCAGCGATGGTAACACCAACGTTCACATCCACGCCAACACCCACCCCCACAGCAACACCAACATCTCCCCCGCTGGTGATCGTGAGCTGTGTTGAAGGAGACAGTGACCAAACCGACCCGGTAAGAGTCTGCGTTTTCAACGGCGGGGTGCGGGTGTACCTCCCTGTGATGATGAAACAGTGGAGACCATAACAGCAGCAATAGACAGCTTGTTAAGGCTCTAGGTGCAGGAGTCCCAATGCAGCTTGGGACTCCTTCGTCAATAGGTGAACAAACAGGGCTATAGATGCTAGATCTAGTTGGCAAGAAGCTGGGCAAGTATGAAATCATTGGCAAGGTAGGCCAGGGCGGAATGGCCATCGTCTACAAAACCATTGATACCACCCTTCAGCGTACCGTCGCCCTGAAGGTGATGTTGCCCCATCTCGCCACCGATGCTGGTTTCGTCAAACGCTTCCAGCAGGAGGCCATCACCGCTGCCAACCTGAAGCATCCCCACATCGCCACCATCTACGAAGTGGGCGAACAGGACGGCATCTACTACATCGCCATGGAGTACCTGCCTGGGAGAACACTGCAGCAGATTATCAAGCAAGAAGGCATGCTTAGCCTGGAACGAACGGTGAAGCTGTTTGATCAAATAGCGGATGCGCTGACCTACGCCCACGACCAGGGTCTAATCCACCGAGACATCAAGCCCAGCAACATCCTGGTTGGCACGGACGATAGTGTTACCTTGACCGACTTTGGCATTGTCAAGGCAGCTCAATACGTCACCATTTTCACCGGCACTGGCAAGCTGCTGGGCACACCTCAGTACATGTCGCCGGAACATGCTGAGGGAAAAGAGCTCGACCACAGGTCAGATATCTACGCCTTGGGTGTTGTGCTCTATGAGATGCTAACAGGGGAAGTTCCCTTCCCCGGAAAGACACCTACCCCCGTCCTATATGCTCATGTCTACAAGAAGCCGCCCTCACCTAGACTCGTGAACCCAAAGATCCCCAAACTTGTGGAGGGGGTCATCCTTAAAGCATTGGCCAAAAAGCCTGGGATGAGGTATCAGAGTGCGGTGGAGATGGCTCAAGACTTGAGGGAAAGTGTACAGGCGACGGAAAGCTTGAGTGCGGCCTGGCCACTAGCTGGTGTAGCCGAGGCCATTCTTGATTTTTGGCAGCTCAGAAAGCCTGTGCTATTTGCCTCTATGGTGGTGTTGCTAGTGATAATAGGGTTGTTCGCGGGGAGGAGGTGGATTGCGGGCCTAGTGTGGTCGCCTACTGCAACACCAACGTTGACAGCGACGCCAACTCCAAGCTCTACAATAACAGCAACACCAACTCCGAGCTCTACAACGACATCAACGCCAACCCATACACCGTGGCCAAGCCCAACTTCCACATCAAGTGCTGAGGCGTCTCCAATGTCAACACCAACCAGCACCTCTGCACCGACCAGGACTCCAACCCCGACACCTATGCCTATGCCCACACTTACGCCTACGCCTCGAACACCAACGTCAACCATAGCTCCGACCTCTACGCCACCGGCCATCTTAATGCCAACGCCCATTCAACCAACCCCCAAGTACACGCCAACAACACCAGCCCCACTGCCAACACCAACATCACCCTCCCTCCTTCCAGCACCGACCCTGATTGAGCCTGAACCCGGGGAATGTTTGGACAGCCGCAGCATCACCTTGCAATGGGCATGGGAACCAGGGCTGCGGCCGAGTAGTCAATGGTTTGTTGTTTCTATTCACACATTGGGTTGTCCTGGGAGGGAGCCGCCGAAGTGGCCCCCGGATAAGGCTCTAGAGCCAGTAACAGACAATAAATACGTGCTGGACGCTTCCGTAGCTGACATCGGCTGCAATTACGAGTGGCAAGTGGTAGTAAAGGCTGGGAGAGCAGATGGCACATCAGTTGAAATAAGCGAACCGAGCGAAAAATGGAGCTTCTGGTGGGTGGACTCATGCAAGCCGACGCCAAAGCCAACGCCACCAAAACCACCGCCTCCGCCGGAAAAGCCGACACCATCGGCTTGAGAATTAGCCCAAAGGGCAGCGAGAAAGTGAAAACGAAAAGCATCTTTGGTGGTAAGACAAAACACAGGACATTCATAGCTATTGTAGCAGCGCTAGCGTTGACCAGTCTGCTGATGGGTCATGCAGCCGCACAGACTGAGATCATCATTGATGATGTGACGCACTTGAATAATGGCTTCTATCTCTACGGGCCATCGAATGCGTGGCAACACTCCGGTGGTTATCCTGATGTGACGTACAATGGACATGCCTACTGGACCTGGTGTTGGTACGAATGGGACGGTTCCAACAACGGGGCCAGATGGATACCCAACCTTCCCGTCAGCGGTCAGTACAGGGTTAGTGTCTACGTGCCCTATGTCTACACTGATGCTCCAGACACTTCCCAAGCCAACTATGAGATTCACCATGCTAGTGGGTTAACGCTAGTGGCTATCAATCAGAATCTAGGTGCTGCACAATGGGTTAGCCTGGGGACCTGGTATTTCAATGCTGGAACCAGTGGCTACGTTGAACTGTATGACGTCACGAGCGATTGGTACTTTTGGTATGGCGGTCAGCAATACCAGAAGACCATCAAGTTCGATGCCATGAAATTCACCCTTGTGTCCCCGCCAGTGACAGACACACCAACACCCACACGAACACCGACCCCAACACTCACGCCAACCCGAACCCCGACGCCCACGCCGACACACACCCCTACACCAACGCCCACGGTAGTTCCCCCAACGTTGGACAGTATCAGCAATCCGGACTGTGATGGCAACTACACCGTGTGTTGGAGTTCGGTCACTGGAGCCACCGGCTACATCCTGGAAGAGGATGATAACAGTAGCTTCTCCAGCCCAGTTACAGCCTATGTTGGGTTAGACACTTGTACCACCTTCTCAGGGAAGGCGCCCGGAATCTACTACTACCGAGTGAGAGCCGTTAGAGACGCTGGTAGCAGCCCGTGGAGTAATACTCGGAGCGTCACAGTATGTCAGCCAACAGCGACACCAACGCCCACCCCAACAATGACACCCACGCCAGGGCCTAGCTTCATCTGGCTGCCTATTGTCATTAAGAGCTATCGCCCCGACCCCTACGAGCCCAACGACTCGTCATCCCAAGCCTATGGCCCCCTCGTTTCAGGTGTTATTTATCGTTCATACGTTTGGTCTCCTAACGACAGGGACTGGTATTACATCAACGTCTCCGCTCTAAACACAATAACCATTGACCTCGACGTGCCCTCGGTGGCAGATTATGACCTCTACTTGTACGATTCCAGCGCGACGAACCTTGTTGCTAAGTCAGACAGTTACGGCAATGGCGTAGATGAGCACATCGAGTACGAGCCTAACCAAATCGGCAAGTACTACATCCTCGTGTATCCCTACCAAGGATACAGTGACACTGATCCCTATTCGCTGGTAGCGACGTTCCATTAAGGTCGTTAGTTGAACCCGCCTAGCCAGCCATCGCGCTGCCGGGCGAGGGTTTCTAGGTCACCCTCATCCTGCGCAACGAGGGTACGGCCACCTGGCAAAATGCGACTGGCTACGCCCTGGTCAACGCCGGGAATCCGATGGGTGCACCGGAGCGCCTGCCCCTACCCCACGACGTGCCGCCAGGCGAGACGGTGACCTGGACTCTGAACCTGATTGCACCCAAAACGCCTGGGCTCCACCCATCACGGTGGCAGCTTCAGCACGGCGATGAGCCGGTCGGGGAAAGGATTACGGTGTGGGTAGGTGTGCTGCCGGAGAAAGCCAGGGAGTGGAAGGTGGAACTGGACCGGCTGATCGAGGAGGCGAAGCACAAGTGGGAGGAGGCCAAACAGCGGGGAGAAAAAGAGTTCGAGCGTTTCGTGCAGGAACTGCTCGTCCAGCTCCAGCGCGAACTGGCCCGCATCATCGAAGAGCAAGGCCAGGCATTGTGGGAGGCCCTCCTGCACTGGCTGGAGGAGGCGTGCAGCGGCGCCATGCTGCCGGCCAGCGCGCTGGCACTGGCGGGGATGTGGCTGGGCCGGCGGCGGAAATAACATGACGTTGGGTTAAGCCCGCAATCGCCGGCCCATGATCTTGTTGTGATCGCGACAATCCGCAATCACGTGTTGATGTAGCTGTGGTCTAGCAGCCACAGCTTTTTTGACGCCGGACTTACAAGAGCATTGGTTCTGATGTGGTTCGGCAGGCAGGTGTTCCCCGTTCGGGCGCGTTAGAGTTCGATGCTTGGAGTTCGATTCAATCAGTCGGGGATGTCTAGAGCGATGCAAAGTGCCCGATTGAGCGCTTCGATTTTTTGAGGAGAGAGTTTGCCGACAAAATTCGTCAAGGCTGACTTGGGGATGCTGACCAGTTCGTCACAGTGGATACTGCTGTCGTGCTTCAAGCCTTCGTCTATGCCAACGAGTACTTGAGTAGATAGACCGTCGTGGACCGAATAGACAGGAGCACAGATGACAGTGGAAAAGCGGGAGTCTATCAGTACTTGGCGACTGACAACCACAAACACTCGCGATTTCTTGGGGTCTCTCGTAGATGGGTGAGTGACCCGATAGAGTTCACCGCGTTTCACCAGACCACCTGATAAGCAAGCACATCTAATGCCTCTTCGTTGAGACGGTCAGCACACTGGTTGATAATCTCCAAGTCTCTTGCGTTTCGCTCTTTGCGGATCAATTGAGCGATATAGTTGCGCAAAGCCAGTTCAATAAATTCAGAGCGGTCCTTATCCTGCCCTGATAGTTTATCCATGGCTTTGACAACATCTTCGGACAAGGTGATTGAGGTCTTAGTTTTCATACCACCATTATACTCCCTTCGCGATGGCGTGTCAAACGCGACTGCAAACGGCATGACGGGGAACTCATCGCTTCCTGCAACTGGCTTCAATGGCAATTGTCCACCTGCTTTCGACCGGCGGATGCCCCCTGCCACTGACAGCCATATTCTACCACATCGAGCGGTTCTGCGCAACCCCTGAAATGAATCGCTGGTTGACATTCTCACGCCTTGTGCTATAATCTACGCCTGTGGGCGAATCGGGGGAAGGGTTGGCAGAGCTTGGAGAGACCAGAGCGTTCGTTTTGGGTTGAATGGGTGCCTTTGCTATTGGTGATCGCCGTGGCAACGGCGCTGCGCTTCTGGGCTCTGGGAATCATACCACCCGGCCTCTATCACGACGAAGCTTTCAACGGCCTGGATGCCCTTGGCGTTCTACAAGGCATAAGGCCGGTTTTCTTTGAGGCTAACAACGGCCGCGAGCCGCTGTTTATCTACCTGGTAGCCCTGTCCGTGGCCGCCCTGGGCCGCAGCCCAGGGGCAATACGGATGGTGGCCGCCGTGCTGGGCACTTTGACCATTCCCGCCACCTTCCTCATGGCTAAGGCCATGTTCAACCGGCGCATCGGGCTGCTGGCCGCGGCCATCACGGGGCTGACTCTGTGGCACGTCAATCTGAGTCGCATTGGCTTCCGCGCCGTGGCCATGCCCCTGTTGGTGGCCCTGACCCTCTGGCAACTGTGGCTCGGTCTGAGGGATGGCCACAAGCGCCATTTCCTGGCCGGGGGGTTGCTCTACGGGCTGACCTTCTATACTTACCTGGCGGCGCGGTTCACTATCGTGGCCCTGGCCGCCTTCGGCCTGTATCTCGTTGGAAGTTGGAGGTTGAAGGTTGGAAGTTGGAGGCCTGCCCTGAGCCTGGCCGAAGGGTTGGAGGCCTGCCCTGAGCCTGGCCGAAGGGTTGGAGGTTGGAGACGTGGTGCTTTGACCTTTGCGCTGGCCGCCGTGGTGGTGTTGGCTCCGCTGATGGCCTACGTAGCCGCGCACACGGATGTCTTCCTGAGCCGCGTGGGGCAGGTTTCCGTATTCAATCCCGCGATTAACGAAGGCGACTTCTGGGGGACGCTGCTGCGGCATACGGGCAGGACGCTGTTGATGTTTACCACCCGCGGCGATTTCATCCCCCGCCACAACGTGCCCCTGCGCCCTGTGTTCGACCCGCTCTTGAGTGCCTTCTTCCTGCTGGGGCTGATCCTGTGCCTCATCAGATTTCGCCACAGCGCTGAGCACGCCCTGGTCCTGATCTGGCTGGCGGTCATGCTCTTGCCCACCATCCTGGCCGAGGACGCGCCGCACTTTCTGCGAAGCGTGGGCATTTTGCCTGTGGCCTTTATCGTGCCAGCAATAGGATTGGATTCCTTATGGCGTTTTGTAACTACTCAGGCTGTCATTGCGAGCGAAGCGAAGCAATCCCCAAGCCGCAAGGAGGAGATTGCTTCGTCGCAAAAAACGCTCCTCGCAATGACACGGGCTGAGCAGTTACGGCGTTTTTTAGAAAACAAGAGCACTGCTCCGGTCGCTGTTAGCGTGGTGGCGCTGGTTCTGATGTTTGGCCTTGGTGATACGGTTGTTGACTACTTTGGGGATCATGCCGCCAGTCAGGAGGTGAGATACAATTTCGAGACGGCGGCGGTGGACCTGGCAATCCAGGCCAACCGCTTCCTGGGCAGCGGGTGGGATGGCACAGGACTCGGCGCCAGGCAGAACCCGCCGTCGGCGGGGCGTCATCTGTATATCACTGCTCACCTCTGGCGGGATTGGGCCTCGGTGCGCTTTCTGGTGCCCCCTTCGCCGAACTTGACTATCCTGGGAGAAAGTGATAAACTATCCGAAACCCCAAAAGGGCAACCGCAAGGGATTGCCCCTAGAGGGCAACCGCAAGGGATTGCCCCTACTGCGTCGGCCGAGGTCATGCTCATCGTCTGGCCCTACGAGGATTATAGCCCGTATCTGTCCCTTCTGCCTGCAGGCTCGATCATCGCCGCCCAGGAGGGCTCGCTGGAGCGAGGGGACCTGGAAAAAGAGGCCCGTTTACTGTACGTTACCTACACGGCCACTCCCACGATTACCCCTTCCGCAGAGCCGGAGGCCCACTTCGAGAGGGGTCTGACTTTGGTTGGCCATAAGCTGGCCGCTGTCTCGCCACAGGAACTGCGGTTACGCCTCTTCTGGCGAGCCGAGGAGGAGATCGAGGCAGATTACACAGTGTTCGTCCACCTCACGCGGGATGATGCCATTCTCGCCCAGGACGATTCACCGCCCGCGGGAGGCTACTATCCCACCAGCCTGTGGCGCGTGGGAGACATCGTTGACGATGAGCACACCCTGGCCTTGCCTGAGCCGTACGATCCGGGCAGGCATAGGCTGATAGTTGGCTTCTATCAATTGGAGACCTTACGCCGATTACAAGTCCTCGATAAGAGCGGTGAACCCGTAAGCGATCATTTGATCCTTGAATGATCCTGGCCTCTGTCGTCACTCCTTGCGTCACAGGCTAAAAATCTACAGGAGGAAAGCAAATGCGATTCAATCGCCTGGTAACAACTCTGTTAGTAACGTTATTGGCCCTTGTGCCCCTGGGAGCCTCGGCTGCCCCACCCGCTCAGGAGACCAACCTGTTGAGGAATCCCGGCTTCGAGGAGGGCTTCAGCGAGCGAGGCGCTGGCGAGGTCACCATAGCCAACGGTTGGGAAGCGTGGTGGGTCCAGGGTTCCCCCGATCAAACAGGTCAGGGCTACCTCAGGCGGCCCGAATACAAGCCGGAGGACGGCTGGGTATTCACCGATCCTCTGCGTGTTCACTCCGGCCGATTCGCCCAAAAGTACTTCACTACCTTCTCCACCCACATCGGGGGCATTTATCAGCAGGTAGCCGTGCCTAAGGGCAGCAAGGTCACCTTCTCCATTTGGGCGCAGGTCTGGAGCAGCACAGAACCGGACCCGAAGCAATGCGCGGGTTTTGGCAACTATGCGGTTTCGGCAGGCATTGACCCCTACGGCGGCAACGATGGTACTTCCGGCAACATCGTCTGGTCAGGTTCCGCCATGCCGTGCAATCAATGGGCTCACCTCAGCGTTTCCACCGTGGCCCAGGCCGATAGGGTCACTGTCTTCACCAGGGGCGCGCCAGAATTCCGCGTGAGGTTCAACGATTCCTACTGGGATGATGCGGTCTTGACCGCCGTCGCTCCCACACCAGTGCCAACCAACACCCCGAGGCCAACGAACACGCCAGCGCCGACCGACACTCCCCTCCCGACGCCGACCGATACCCCTATCCCAACGCCGACCATAACCCCCACGCCAATGGACACCCCCACGCCAACCGATACGCCAGCTCCCACAGCCACCCCCACGCCACCCAGTGGGGCTATCTGCGTACTGGCTTATCACGACCGCAACGGCAACAAGATACGCGACCTGGACGAGGAGCTCCTGGCCGGGGCGATGTTCACTGTCTCCGATGGCCGGCAGACGGTCGCCAGCTACATCACCGACGGCATCAATGAGCCCTACTGTTTCGTGGATTTGACGCCCGGCAACTACTTCCTCTACAAGGAAAGCCCTCCGGGCTACGACTCGACCACGGGCGACAATTGGGGGGTGGTCGTCACCGGCGGCGCCACCATTCAGATCGAATTCGGCGACAAATTGCAGCCCACCCCCGTGCCGACGTCCACACCGTTGCCGACGCCCACGCCCACTCCCATTCCAACCCCTACCCCAGCGGCCCTAATCTCCACGCTGGGGGCGAATCTGTACAAGGTGAGCGGCGTCATCATCATCATCCTGGCGGCAGCGATAGCGCTGGTGTTCAACATCCTGAGAAAGAGAGGATAGTGGCTCTTTGCGACGGTTAGGCTAGAAACCAAGATGAAGACTACCTCATGGCCCAAGACGATCCTTCAGCGCCTGCCCTTTTGGCTGGCCCCTATCCTCTTGGGCCTTTTTGCTTACCTCCCTATCTTGTCAGGACCAGGGGTGGTCAACACCGGCGACAGCGCCTTCCTGCTGATGCGCCTGCACCAGTTGGTTGTCAATCTCCGAGGTGGCGTTTTCCCGGTTCGCTGGATGCCCGATGCCGCCTACGGGCTGGGCTATCCTTTCTTTAACTTCTACGCCTCCCTGCCTTACTACATCGCTGGCCTTCTCAACTTACTGGGCTTCAGCTACGTGTGGGCCCTTAAGCTGACCCAGATGCTGGGCTTTGTCGCCGCCACGGTGTTCGCTTACCTGTTAGCCAGGCACCTCTGGGCTTCAAAGGCCGCCGCTCTCTTGACGGCCCTGGCCTACACCTACGCTCCCTTTCACCTGATTCAGGTCTACGTGCGCGGCGACGCGCTATCGGAGTTCTACGCCTTTGCCTTCTATCCCCTGATTCTCTTACTGCTCTGGCGGCTGCGCCAAAAGACTTCCCTCGTCAATACTGCTCTCCTGGCTCTGGCCTATGGGGGGCTCATCTTGAGCCACAACATCTCCGCCCTGGTCTTCAGCCCCTTCGTCGTCCTCTACACCCTCTGGCTGGCCATACCCTCTGGATTGCGGATTTTCCCAATATCCAATACCCAATATCCAATCAACAGAAAAGAAGTACGAGCAGCCATCCGCTTCCTGCTGACTGCTCTGGCGGGCATCATTCTCGGTTTGGCCCTGAGCGCCTGGTTCTGGCTGCCAGCCCTGCGGGAGGGGAAATGGGTGCACCTGGAACGCATGACCAGCGGGTATCTCCACTACAGCGGCCACTTTCGCAGCGCCGACCTGGTCCAGTGGAAGATTTTGTTCGATTATCGTCGCCAGGCGTCGCCCTACGCCATGGGAGCGGGGCAAACTGTCTTCGCCCTGGCGGGGACGGCCAGTATCCTCGTCTGGTGGGCCAGGCGGCGCCGCCCGGAGCGAAACAGTGCATTTTTTCTGCTGATGCTGGCCAGCGTCACTTTTCTCATCACCCCCCTTTCCCGACCCCTGTGGGACGCGATACCTCTGCTGCCCTTCGTGCAGTTTCCCTGGCGGCTCCTGGCGGTGCAGGCCCTTCCCGTGAGCCTGATCATCGGCCACTTGGCCCGCTGGCCGAGCAAAAAAGCCTGGCGCGGCATCATCGCTGGGACACTGGGTCTGGCCTTGCTGACTACAGCCATGCTCGATCTGCCGGTGGAATACCTGATCATCGCCCAGGTCAACAGCGAGCAGGTCGCTCTGTACGAGTACTTCACCGCCTACGTAGGCACTACCAGCCGCAACGAATATCAGCCGCGCTGGGTCGAGCCAGATACTTTCACCTCGGCAGTGTTGCTCAACGACGGCCAGAAGCCGCCCCCTTTGGTCGTGCAGGGTGCACTCTCGGAGGCAAAGCTGCTGGCTCAAGGGCCCACGGAGGAGCGCTGGCAGGTGGAGATTGCCTCCCCTCAAGCGTCGCTGGCCTTTCACACCTGCTACTTTCCTGGCTGGCGAGGTTACGTGGACGGGCGACCAGTGGAAACAACACCTGTCGAGGGCCTGGGCTACATCGGTCTGACCGTGCCCCAGGGGTCTCACCAGGTCGTTCTACGCCTGGAGCGCACTCCCCTGCGCGCCTTCGCCGAAGGTTTATCCTTGCTGGCTATCATTCTCGTCGCCAGTTTGTCGGCCCTTGGTTTTATCCACCCCCTCCCTGCCTCCCCCTACAAGAGGGAGGAGTCTTGGCTGGGCGAAGGTCTCCCGACCGAGCCCTCAGAGTGCCGGAGTCCCGAATCCTTCGCCCCGTCTCAGGACAGACTTGTTCGGTGCGTTCCACGAACGGTGTCAGTTTGCAGACGAAAAGGCCCCAACAAATTGAGGACTCCCACCAGAGACGCGTTTTTCAAGGGTTTTGCGAAATGGGCCACTACCCTGATCCTGTTCCTCGTCCTCTTGCCGCGCCTCTTGTCGAAGCCAGTCCAGGAGGGTGCCATCTCAGACCTGACCATGGGGTTCAAGAGGGTTCCCTATCCCCACCACAACCCCCAGGGAGTGCCCTTCGAGAACGGGGTACGCTTGCGAGGATACCAGCTCTCGCCAGAGGAGGTGGAAGCTGGCGAGGCGATCGCCGTGACCCTGTACTGGTCGCAAATCAGCAAGCAAATCAGCAAATCGCAAATCAGCAAATCGCAAATCAGCAAATCTACTAAGGCTGTTGTCCAACTGGTTTTGCCAGCCGCGCATCTCTTCCAGGTGCCTTACGTCATCGCCGAGGACGAAGCTCCATATGAAGCGACGACCGTTCACCGCCTGGAGATTCCTGCGGAGAGCGTGCGGGGGATCTACTTCGTCAGCGTGGGCCTGAGGGATGATGACGGCGAGGTCGCCGCCCTCAGCGAAGGAGGAGAGCCGCTGGACATCCTCTGCCTGAGCCCCATCCGCCTCAGGAGCAGGGGAACGGAGGAGCAAGGGAGCGGAGGAGCAGGGGAGCAGGGGGGCATCATTTTGGTTAAGGCGGAGGCGGAACAGGAGCGCGCTGAGCTCGTGAGAGCAAACCTGGTCTGGCAAACGGCCGAGCAGGTTCTGGCCAACTACGGCACCTCCCTCCGTCTCAAGGATGCCGAAGGTTACACCGTCGCCTCCATAGATGCTCAACCCCTGTACGGCTTCTACCCCACCAGCCTCTGGCAGGCGGGGGAACTGGTCTACGATCGCCGCTGGCTTCCCCTCCCAGAGGGGACGCCGCCCGGAGACTATTCTCTGGAAGTGGTCCTGTACGAGGTGCGAACTTTGCAACCCCTTGTCACGGCGCAAGTGGAGCAAGTGGCCTTGACGCAGCCGACGGTGAAGACAAAGTACCCCATCACGCATCGCTTCCCCCAGGGTCTGGCCATCGCTGAGGCCAGGGTGGAGCAAGCCCACCGGGAGCAGGGCGAGAACCTCCTGCTGACGGTGAAGTGGGCTGCCGTGGCTCCTCTGGGACGGGATTACACTTGCCTCCTGAAGCTGAAAGATGAGCGGGGAGAGATAGCCCAGGAATGGCAACAGCCCCTGGCTCGCTCCTATCCCACCTCCCGCTGGCCTATAAATGCCCTCGTCCTGGCCCGTTACCGCCTGGGCCTCAGCCAGGATTTGCCCCCTGGCCGCTATCATCTGGTGCTTACCCCCAGCGAGGCCCTGACGGGAGAAGAGTTGGGAGAGTTCGACGTCGAGACCATCGAGGTGATAGCGCCGGAGCGCGATTTCACCGTGCCGGAAATGGAAAGGGTGTCAGGGGTGACTTTCGGCGGGGAAGTGCTGCTACTGGGCTACGACCTGGCTGAAAAGGGCGAGGAGTTACGTTTGGAGCTTTATTGGCAGGCTCTGCGGCAAATGGAAACGGACTACAAGGTTTTTGTTCACCTCTTCGATCCGGCTACCGAGACCATCGTGACCCAACACGATGCCATGCCACGGGAGGGCCGCTATCCAACCTCTCGTTGGGTGGAGGGGGAAGTGGTAAGCGACGCCATTATTCTTTCCCTGGCCAAGGTGCCGCCGGGCCGCTACCGGCTGGCAGTGGGCATCTACGACCCCCAAACCATGCACCGCCTGCCCGCCATTGACGCCGCCGGCCTCCCCGTTCGCGATAACCGCGTCATCTTGGCTGAGGAGATAGAGATGCGGGATAGATGAAGACTAACCACGGAGGGAGAGGAGCGGGGGGGCACCTCCGCACCTCAGCACAATGCGCCCTACCCCCAATCAGTGACCGTAGCTCTTCACCAGGAGAGGCAAATAGACATCGTGCGGGTGCACCTTCGTCGTGACGCTCCGCTCGGTCAGGCCGCCCAGGCCGTCGTTTATGGTTACGGTGTTGTGAATGATCCTCTCCTCCGTCACGGTGACCGCGAAGACGACGGTAGCCATGCCCTGGGGAGGCACTTCGCCGCTCCAGACTATCCTGCCATCATCGTAAACAACTGTACCACGGCCAGCCCAGGCGGAGCCAGGCACGTACCCGGTGCCGGCGGGGATGGGATCAGTCAGGCTGGCCCTGGCCAGACCCTGACCCACGTTCTTCACCCGCACGGTGTAGGTGAGGACGTCGCCTACAGCGGCTCTGGCCGCACTGACCAGCTTCTCCGAGGGGGAGAGGTCGGGCCGTTTCAGTATCGTGGCGGCGGTGCGAGTGAAAGGCAGAAACAATCCATCGCTGATGGTAGCCACGTTGACGATGAGGGTGTCGTCGGGCAGCGATGAGTCGGTGGTCACGGCAAAAGTAAAGGCCCTCTCGCCCCCGGCAGGCACCGTCCCACTCCATTGGATCCTGTTGAGCGCATCATCGTAGGTCGCTCCGCCGGTGGCGCTGCCGGATACGTAGCTCGTGTGGGCAGGGATGGGGTCGGTAAAACCTGCCTCTGCAGCCTCGCCGCTGTTGCGCAAAACGATAGTGTAGGTCAACACGTCGCCAGGCACAGCCAGGGTCTTGTTCACCATCTTGGTCGAGGCCGAGAGGTCCACTGCGTGCGCAGTAGTGGTCACCGTCCTGGCATAGGAGAACCCCACCCCATCGCTGATGGTGGCTGTGTTGGCGATGATCGTCTGCGGTGGAATGAAGTCGTTGACTCTGGCCTGGAAGCTGATGACGTGGGGAGGATTGGGCGGAGCAGGGGGCAGATACTTGATGGCCAGGCCGTCAGCGACCAGAGAAGGCGGATAGTTCAACCCCTCGGTGCCGTCCTCGTTCTCGATGCCCACCAACCAGGGGATGTCCCCGTGCAGGCTCTGGTACTGGGTCAGAATCTCGCCGCTGGGATAGAGCACGATCTCAAAGGTGTGAGAGGTGTTCAGATCACAGCACCATTGGACGTCCACGTACTCGACGACGAAGCGCCCCCCCTTCATCCCCCCCACCCCCCTCAGTCCCCCCTCCAGGGGGGAAGTTGGGGGGGGAAGAGGGGGGGGATCCTCCAACAACTGGTAGTACACGTGAGACACCCCGTCCATGATGTACAGGGGGCCGCCGAAGGGCATGATGTCGTTGTTGGGATAGCTGCGGCTGGGCAAGGTGCCGACAGGTATGCCGCTGTAGCCCCGGCCGAAGCTCACGTAGCCGTTGGTGCCCACGTAGAGGGTATCGGAGTAGACCTTGCCGAAGAAGGGGAAGTCGAATCCGATGTCGAAGGGCCCGGCGAAGCCGTTGTTCCTGTCCGTCCAGGAGGTGATCTCGATGCCGGTCTCGCTGATCTCCTCCCAGTTATAGATGGGGCCGCCCGGCGTTTCGCTGTCCAGCCAACTGTAGGCGGTCTTCTCCGACACGGTGGGCGAGACCACCCCCGCCCACTCTATCCGATTGAGGACAGGATCGTAAACCGCCCCGCCGGTCACGCTGTCGGGTACGTAGGTGACGTGAGCGGGGAGGGGATCAACCAGGCTGGCGCCCACGGCGTCTACCGTGCCCGTGTTGCTCAAGGTGATGGTATAGGTCAGTACCTCCCCCGACAAAGCCGCTGTTTTGTCAACTTCTTTGGTGGATGTCCCCAGGTTGGCCGCCTGTACCTTGGTGAGTGTTTTCCTGGCGAAGTGTGTGCCCTGGCCGTCGTTGACCGCCGCCACGTTGGCGATGGTCGTCCCACCGAGCAGGGGATCATCCAGCCTCACCTGGAAGGTAAAAGTGATAGACGTGCCCGCCGCCACCGTGCCGCCCCATGCGATTTGATCGGTTTCCTCATGGTAGACGGCCCCGCCGCTGACGCTTTCCGGCACGTAGGTGGTATGGGCCGGAATGGGATCGGCCAGGCTCACCGCCGCGAAATCGGTGCTGCCCAGGTTACGGAGGGCGATGGTGTAGGTCAGGACCTCGCCGGGCAAAGCCGTCACCTTGTTCACCTTCTTGATCGTCGGACAGAGGGAGTTCTCCAGAGCCAGCCCTTCGTTAATCGGCACGGACTCGCCGTATATGTCAACACCACCCATCACGTAAATCCCCCCTCCCGCCACCGCCGTTCCAGTGCCTGCGCGGCTCCTGTTCAAGGACGAGACCGGCACCCAGGTATCAGCGGTGGGGTCATAACGCTCGACGCTCCCCAGCGCGCTCCAGGCCGAGCCACCGCCCACGGCGTAGATGTAGCCCCCGATAGCTACCAGCCCCGGCGACTGTCTACCCCTCAGGAGTGAGGCTCTGGTGGCCCAGGTATCGCTGGCCGGGTCGTACTCCTCGAAGGTGCGGAGGTCGGGCCAGCCGCCGGCGACGTAGATTCTGCACCCTCCTTCATCCCCACCACCCCCCCCACTTCTCCCCCACAGTCGGGGGGGACAGAGGGGGGTGGCCGCGGCGTAAGATCGAGGCCCGCCGGGCATGGGAGCCTTTTGCGTCCAGGTGTCAGCCGCGGGGTCGTACTCGTAGGTAGTGTCCGTATAGCCCGAATAGCTGTCGCCGCCGAAGACGTAGAGCTTGCCCCCCGCAGCCGCCACTGCCGCCCCCGCCAGGCCCACGGGCAAAGGAGCTATCGTCCACCAACTATCTGTAGCGGGGTCATAGACCTCTACCGCCTCGAGGAGACGAAGGTTATTGGACATGCCTCCCACTACGTAGATTTTGTCATTGAGGACGGCCGCGCCCACGTTGGCCGCCCCCGTCGGCTTGGACGCTTTGGGAGTCCAGTAATTGGCCACTGGATCGTACATCTCGTTTAACCTGGAAGCACCAGTCCAGTCCCAACCCCCGATGGCGTAGAGCTCGCAGCCCACCGTCGCCGCCGCCAGACGATAGCGGGAGGTCAGCAGGCGGCTCTTGTAGCTCCAGGCGGGGAAGGCGCGGCTGGTCAGCGTCGCCGCGCTGAAGATACCAGGGTCATCGGTCATCGTCGCTCGAACCGTAACCGTGTCCACCTCCCCCACCGCCGCCGCCCCCCCTTCATCCCCCCCGCCCCCCCTTTCATCCCGCCCCCCTGCCCCCCCAAAGTTGGGGGGAACGGGGGGAGGGGGGACAGAGGGGGGGATCTCCACTCGCACCAGCAGGTCCTGCCAGCCGCAGGGCGAGATCACCCTGGTCCTGGTGATGGGGTTCTGGGTCTGCGAATCCAGGATGGTCGTTGGCCAGGCATTACCTGAAAGGGAGAGGTCGTAGGCGCTCGCCATCTGACCATCGTTGGCCACCCTGACGGAATACTGGACGCTGGTTCCGGGCTCTCCCACCATGTACTGGTCTTTCGGCCTGAGGCTGGTCGCCCTCAGGGGGCGCGAGGCCATCAGCCATTGAATACCCCTGTCGAGTACGGCGGCGTAGCCCGGCCTGGGACCAGCGTCCTCGTAGCCAAAGGAGAGGTAGACCGCCCGGTAGGGCCTGCCCTGAGCCGAAGCGAAGGGATTGGGCCCGCAGACGTCGGTTTTGAGACCCGCGCTACCGTCAGTCTCGTAGATGATGATGCTGGTCGCATTCCCATCTATGGGCTTCACCTCATCAGGGGCCAGGTAATCTCCCTTCTTATAGGCGTAGACATCCTCCAGCAAGAGATGCACCCCTTCGAGGATGTCATCGTCCAGCCCTTTCAAATCGTTGATGCGAGTCCTGTCTCGCACGTAGTCAGCGTACAGGTAGTTGTGGTAGAAGAGAGGGGCACGGCCCCAGACCCACTGGCTATCCCAATAGCCGATGTCCTGGCCGGAGATAAGCAGCCGGCCGCCGTTGTCCAGGTAAACGATCAACTCCTCGTCGGCGTTGACGTAGCCCGGCGAGCTCCAGGGACTGGCCCAGATTACCACGTCGTAGAGGGAAAGCTCGGCAGCGGTGGGAAGATAAGCGGTGTCAGTGATGGGACGGGTGTCGTAAAGATAACCCTCGTAGTCCAGAGCCCACTGATAGTAGCTGGCCACGCTGTCCCCTGTCCAAACGTCACCGTCAACCAGCAATATGGCGGGAGCAATTTCAAGGGCGAAGTCCAGGGTCCGATGCTCGCCAGAGGCGACACTGACCGCGGTTACGGTCTGGGCTTGGTGACCGTGGCTGACGGCTTTCACCGCGTAAGTGCCCACAGGCAAGGTCAGGGTGTAGTACCCGTTGGCGTCGGTGCCGACCGAGGCAGGGGTATCAACGGCGCTGATGGTAGCCGTGAGGGGCTCGCCCGTCCCCGCTTCGAGCACTCGACCGGCCAGGGTGCCCGTGGGAGATGGCTGAAGGGTGAGGTCTTGCACGGACATGAAGCCGGTGACGACCTCCACCGCCTTCACCGTGTGGGAGTAGTAGCCGAACGCGCTGGCGGTCACGTCGTAGAAGCCGCCGGGAACGCTCACCTCGTAGACCCCCGCCTCATCCGTGGTAGCGACGAACCGATCACCGGCCTGGCTCACCCCGCTGACCGTGGCCTCAGGAATGCCAGCGACCTTGACGTTTGACGTTTCACGTTTCACGTTTGACGTTTCACGTTTCACGTTTGACGTTTCACGTTTCACGTTTGACGCAATCACCGTACCGTAGAGCTTCCCCGCCCCCAAGGCCCAGCGCACCGCATCGTAGGCGTCAATCCGTCCCCAGCCATAGGCGTGGTCGGGGCCGGGCTCGCCCAAATCGGCGGCGGTGTACTTCATGAAGTTCTCCAGTTCGGAGGGGGTCAAGGTAGGATTGGCCGAGAGCAGCAGGGCGGCCAGGCCGGCGACGTGAGGAGCAGCCAGGGAAGTGCCACTCCAGCCGCCCTGGTAGCCACCGCCGGGGACGCTGGAGCGGATGTCCACGCCGGGGGCACTAACTTCTGGTTTAAGCTCCTCCCAGAAAGAGGGGCCTCGACCGCTGAAGGAGGCTATGGCGTCCTCGAAATCGGTAGCACCTACGGTGAAAGATTCTGAATAGCCAGCCGGCGTGGCGATAGAGCCATCGCCCAGCTTCCCGCTGTTTCCAGCACTGAAGACAGGGAAAATACCTGCCGCCCGCAGGGCCCGCACGTCGGGCAGGAACGTGAGATCGGCCACATTGAGCAAGGAGGGTCCCCAGGAGTTGTTGATCACATCAGGGGCTTTGCTGGGATCGGGGTTAAGGCCGTTGAGGTCTGTGGGGGCCAGCAGCCACTGGAAGCCCGCGTGGATCCAGGTGTCATAACCGAAGCCGTCGTCATCCAGGACCTTAACCGCTATCCACTGAGCGCCGGGAGCCACGCCGATGTGGAAATCTTTATCAGGAGTTGAGCCGACTATGATGCCCATGGTGTGGGTGCCATGACCGTGTCCGTCAGCGGGGGCACGGGGATAAGTGGCCGTGGCATCATACCAGTTGTAGCTGTGATTGCCGTCTGAGCCACGGTACTTGCTCTGCAGGGCCGGGTGTGCCCAGTCCACGCCGGTGTCCACGTTGGCCACCACCACGCCCCGCCCGGTGATGTCGAAGTCCCTCCAGACCTGATCGGCCCGCACCCGGCCGATGTTCCACTCTACGGATTGGGTATTGGGTACTGGATATTGCACGCTTGACGTTTCACGTTTCACGTTTGACGTTTGAACTTTGAGCTTTGGATTTTGAATTTGATGCTTGTGATTGGCGCGGATGATCTCCACCTCGGGTCGGGCGGCCAGGGCGAAAAGCGTCTCTAAGTCGCCGGTCACGGCCAGTCCATTGAAGATCCAGTAGGAAGTGTAATCCGTCACCTGGCCTGCTGATTTCTGCTGTTCCAGGTAGGCGACGATGTCCACCTGGGTTCGCTGTGCCGTTGCCTGCAGAGCCGAGACCACCGCCTGGCGACGAGCAAGCTCGGCGGCCATCAATTGAGCGGGCCTCAAGTCAGCCTGCTCCTTGAGGTAGACAACGTAGGTCGTTTTCCCGTCTTGTGCAACCTTGCTGTCGCTAGACCAAGAAGCCGCCGCCAACTCCTTTAGCACCAGGGGCTCGATTTTGGTCCACATTTCTGGGGCCAGATCGGCTGGAGGGGATGAGGCCGCTGCCCACGGCTCCGGTGGAGGTGGGGCGGCCCTGGTGAAAGCCATCAGAAGAGATGAAAGCAGCCAGGCTGTGAGAAGTGTGCTCAAGGCAAATTTACGCAGGTTTCGCTGATGCATTTTTCTGGTGTTCCTCCCTTGATGTAGAATGAGATTATGGATCCAGGTTTGATATTCTAACCTGACGCGACGTTATTGTCAAACCGATTTCCCAATGGGTATGTCTTGAGTCACCCTGCGGGTGCATTTGAACGCGCGGCTGGACAAAAGCGGCTGGTTGGGATATAATTTCATGAAGGAGAGCAAACGTGAAGAAAGTATTCCCGGCCTTAGTCTGCCTTGGGTTATTGGTCTCGTTTATCGGGATGAGCAAGCCGGCTTCCGCCCTGGAGCCACCTGACCCTCGCTTCGGAGCAGTGGAGGCTTACGAAGCCCCTGAGCAAGCCGCTCTGGCCGGCGTGGGTTGGGAACGCATCCTCTTCTGGTGGTATCAACTGCAACCCAATGGCCCAGAGGATTGGAATGGGCAGTACTTCCCCGATGAGATCCTGGAGAGGGAACTGGCCCAGGGCCGGGAAGTGGTGGGCCTGCTCAATAACACCCCCCACTGGGCTACCGATGACGAGCCCCTGCGCGGCGTGCCGCGAGGGCTCTACCTGCCCCACGACGACCCCAACAACCTGTGGGCACGCTTCGTGCGGCGCGTGGTGAGCCACTACGCCGGCCGCATTGATCACTGGATCATCTGGAACGAGCCTGACGTGTGGGACGAGGAGCACGTCGGCCATACCTGGGCTGGTTCGGTGGAGGACTATTACCAATTGCTGAAGGTAGCATACCTGGCGGCCAAGGAGGCCAATCCGGATTGCGTCGTCCACCTGACGGGGCTGACCTACTGGTGGGATTGGGTGTATGGCCGCAGGCAGTACTTCGAGCGGTTTCTGGACGTGGTCACCCAGGATCCCACCGCTCCTGAGCATAATCACTACTTCGACGTCGTCACCCTGCACATCTACTTCAAGCCCCAGACGGTGTACGAAATCGTGAGTTTTTTTCGCCAGGCGATGCAGGAGCACGGCCTGGACAAGCCCGTCTGGATCAACGAGACCAACGCCGCGCCCTCCCACGATCCCAGCCGGCCGGTGCACGAGCCCCGCTTCGTGATCAGTCTGGACGAGCAGGCATCGTACGTCATTCAAGCCTTCGCTTTGGGCCTGGCGGCGGGGGTCGAGCGCATCGCCGTGTACAAGATGATTGACAAGCCTGGCGACATCCACGCCAACCCTGAGCCCTACGGCCTGGTCCGGGCCGACGGCAGCCTCCGTCCGGCTTTTTATGCCTACCAGGTTGTGACCACCTACTTCGCCGGGACTCGCCAGACCAGCCTGGTCCGCCGCGGGGATATTGACCAGGTGACCATAGATCGGGGGGAGAGGACGACCACCGTGCTGTGGAACCGTTCGCCCGTGACCCAAACGATAACTGTGCAGGCCATCGCCCCCCAGGCTATCCTGGTGAACAAAGAGGGGCAGACTCGGACACTGACTGCGGCCGATGGTCAGTATCTCCTGACCCTGCCCGGTGCGCTCTGCAGCGATCCCACTGGTTGTTTCATCGGGGGAAGCCCTCTGCTTTTGGTCGAGGAGGGCCCGCCCTCGGCTCGTGGCCTCCTCCAGCCTACTTCAACGCCGACGGCCACGCCGACCAGCACAGCCACATCCTATCCCACCGCCACCCCGACTCTGGCGCCTGCTAACACGCCGACACCCACTGCTACCCCGTCACCCACTCCTGCGCCCTCAGCAACGGGCACACCAACAGCAACCAACACCCCTTCCCCCACCCCCACATGCACTCCCTCCCCGACGCCCATTGTTACCAGCGCCCCTACCCCAACGTTGCCTGTGGTAAGCGTGCCTGCGGATCCACCCAGCTCCAAGACCCTAAAGGTTTTTTTGAAACCTTTAGGGTCTGTCGCCATTGCCGTCCTGGGGCTGATCCCCCTGGGTGGACTTATCATCTGGTGGCGGAGGCGGCGCTGACCACCGGAAGGGACGGAAGAAATAAATGGAGATGCTGCGAGAGACGAAAGTGCAAACTTTGACCTGGTGGAAAGAAGAGAAGCCTTCAACACTTCCATCAGCGAGAAAGCAGGCAGATTGGTAGCGATCACACATGTTGACAGCAATCTTGATGCGGGAGTGGGGTTAGCGGATTTCGTGGCCGGGGCAGTCTTGTATCGCTGTAGACAAGGAGATAGCCGATTTGAGGAGATATTCAAGGAGAAAGTGATCTGGGAAGGCAGCGGCAAATGGAAGAATAAATGGTAAGAACCCCGGAAGACCCTTTACTTGGCTTCCCAAGTGAACCGCTGCAAGCAGCCGTCCAGCCTTACCCCGGATTTACTTCTCACCATCTGTTTCTAATAATAGCATAATTTGTCTAAATTGTCAAGGAGGTAGAAATGCTCATCACCAATAGCACGCTCATCACCTTTGACCAGAAGAACCAAGTCATCCACGATGGAGCTATCCTCATCACCGGTGAGCACATAGCCGACTTGGGCTCAACGGCGGAGCTCACAGCCAAGTACCCCAATGAGGAGATCCTCGACGCCCAGGGCAAAGTGACCATGCCCGGGCTGATCTGCGCTCACACCCACTTCTACGGCGCCTTCGCCCGAGGGATGGCCATCCCCGGCGAAGCCCCGCAGAACTTTCCGGAGATCCTGGAAAAGCTGTGGTGGCAACTAGACAAAGCGCTTCTCTGGCAAGACATCCGCTACAGCGCGCTGGTCTGCCTGGTGGACGCCATCCGCCACGGCACTACGGCACTCATAGATCACCACGCCTCTCCCAGCGCCATTGAGGGTTCGCTGGACATCATCGCCCAGGCGGTGGAGGAGGCCGGAGTGCGGGCTTGCCTGTGCTACGAGGTGACGGATCGGGACGGGGAGGAGAAGGCGAGGGAGGGGATTCGGGAGAATGAACGGTTTATTCGCAGGGTGCAAGGGAGTAGGGACAAGGGACTAGGGACTAGGGACAAGGGACTAGGGACTAGGGACGCCGATCCCTTGTCACTTGTCCCTTGTCCCTCTTCACTCGTCAGCGCCACCATGGGTCTCCATGCCTCGCTGACGCTCTCCGATGAGACGCTGGAGAGGGCAGTGGGGGTGGCCAATGAACTGGGCGTCGGGTTTCACGTCCACGTGGCCGAGGACATGGCCGACCAGCGAGATAGCCTGAAGAGGTCGGGCCTGCGGGTGGTCGAAAGGTTGAACAAGCTCGGCGTGCTGGGCCCCCAGACCATCGCCGCCCATTGCGTGCACGTGGACGCCTACGAGATGGACATCCTGCGCGACACGGGCACACGGGTAGTTCACAACCCCCGCTCCAACATGAACAACGCCGTGGGCACGGCCGACGTGCCAGGGATGCTGAAACGTGGGATCGCCGTGGGCCTGGGCAACGACGGCTTCTCCAACAATATGTTCACCGAGATGCACGCCGCCTACCTGGTGCACAAGCTGAGCCAGGGCGACCCCCGCGTCATGGGCGCCGACCAGGTGATGCAGATGGCGTTTCAGAACAACGCCCAGATAGCTGCACTTTTCTGGCCCTCACCCCCACCCCTCCATCCCCCCTCCCCCTCTCCCAAATTGGGAGAGGGGGAGGGGGGCGCAGGGGGGAGGAGGAGAGGGCTGGGCCAGCTCTCCGTGGGTGCCTTGGCCGACATCATTCTGGTTGATTATGTGCCCATCACCCCCCTGACCCAAGGCAACTTCCCCTGGCACATCATCTTCGGCGTGGACGGCACGGGGGTGGACACCACCATCGTCGGCGGTCGGGTGCTGATGCGCAACAAAGAGCTTCTGACCCTGGACGAGAAAGAAGTCTGCGCCAAGTCGCGGGAGTTGGCAGGTAAGCTCTGGAAGAGGGTATAGGGGGTCCAGATGAAACGCGACGAACTGATTACCTACCTCGACGAATACCTGCGCGTCAAAGAGATCGAAGATGACTCCCAGAACGGCCTCCAGGTGGAAGGGCCAGAAGAGGTGACGATGGTCGCCTTCGCCGTGGATGGTTGCCGGGCTGCCTGCGAGCAGGCGATTGCTGACGGAGCCCAACTGCTCGTCGTCCATCACGGGCTTTTCTGGGACAAGCCCCTGCGGTTGGTTGGTCCCATCTTCCAGCGGGTAAAGACGCTCATTGAGGGTGATTGCGGCCTCTACGCCGTTCACCTGCCACTGGACTTTCACCCCGAGGTGGGCAACAACGCAGAATTGGCCCGCCTGCTGGAGTTGAAGGATGCCCGCGCCTTCGGCGAGTATCACGGCAGTAAAGTTGGCATCGGCGGCGCGCTGGACCCGCCCCTCCCACTGGACGCGCTGGTCGAACGGCTAACGCAGGCCACAGGTGAATCTCCCGCGCGTGTGCTGGCCCACGGCCCGGCGGAGGCGTCGCAGGTGGGGTGCATCTCCGGCGGGGCATCCTTTCTGATAGACCAGGTCGCCGACGCCGGCTTTGACACCTTTGTTACCGGCGAGACCAGCCACTCCTTTTTCCACCAGGCCATCGAATGGGGCCTCAACGTCATCTATGGAGGCCACTACGCCACCGAGACGCTAGGCGTGAAGGCACTGGCTCGTCATCTGGAGGAAAAGTTCGGCCTGGAGACAACTTTCCTGAACATCCCCACAGGGATGTAAATGGAAAAGAGAAAAGAAGAGGAAGAACCATGTCTGATAAGATGAGAGTTCAACCTTTTGAAGTCCTTCTCCATTGGATTCTGAGAGAGCTTGAGGCGAACCAGTCCATCTTTGGGATCCACCGTTCCCTTTTCTACATCCCGAAGGAAAATAGCCCTTATGCCATCCCTGATCTCTTCAGCCACTACCTGGCCACCCCCATCGGCCCCGGGGCTGGACCGCATACCCAACTTGCCCAGAACATCATCTGCGCCTGGCTCTCCGGCGGCAGATTCATCGAGCTGAAGACTGTGCAAATCATGGACGAACTGGACATCCCCCGACCGTGCATTGACATGGAGGACGAGGGCTACAACGTCGAATGGTCCCAGGAGCTCAGGCTGGAGCAATCGGCCAGCGAGTACGTCAACGCCTGGGCCTTGATTCACCTCCTCCACCGGCTGCTGGGCTTTGAAGGGCCGGTGGGCACGGTTTTCAACATGAGCGTGGGCTACAACCTGGAGGGGATTCAGAGCCCGCCCATGACCCGTTTCATGGATAAGCTGGAGGATGCCGGCGAGGAAATCGCCGCCATCCAGACACTTCTGAGAAAAAGGTTCCCCCAGTTCGCCGACATCGAGATTCCAACCCGCATCACCAACAACGTCACCCTGTCCACCATGCACGGCTGCCCCCCCGACGAGATCGAGCGCATCGCCCGGTATCTGTTGCAGGAGAGGGGGCTGCACACCGCAGTCAAGCTGAACCCCACCTTGCTGGGCCAGGAGGAGGTGATGCACATCCTCCACCAGCACCTCGGTTTCAGGGAGATCCACATCCCCGACCGCGTGTTCGAGCACGACCTGCAGTACGACCGGGCGGTGGAGCTAATCGAGACCCTGCAAAAGGTTGCTGCAGAGCAGGGCCTGACCTTCGGAATCAAACTGAGCAACACCCTGGCCATGGCCAACCACAAGGGCATCCTTCCCGGCGACGAGATGTACATGTCGGGCCGGGCCCTCTATCCTATTACCATCAACCTGTTCCACAAACTGTCCCAGGAATTCAGCGGCGATGTCAACGTTTCCTTCTCCGCTGGAGCCGATGCCTTCAATCTGACGGGCATCCTGGCCGCTGGCGCCTGGCCGGTCACTGCGGTATCGGACCTGCTGAGACCGGGCGGCTATTCCAGGATGCTTCAGTACCTGGAGAACCTGGAAAGGGATATGCGCGATCTGGGGGTGGCCAGCCTGGAGGAACTGGCCCACGACAAGTTGGCCAATCTGGAACGCGAGGCGGCGCGGGCCCTGGAAGACCCCCGCTACAAAAAGGGCTACCACCCCTACGGCCTGCCCAAGGTCGAGTCGCCCCTGGGCCTGTTGGACTGCATCGCCGCCCCCTGCGTGGAGCAGTGCGCCGTTCTCCAGGACGTGCCCGAATACGCCTGGCTGATCTCCCAGCGGGAATACGACCAGGCGCTGGAGGTCATCCTCTCCCGCAACCCCTTGCCCGGCGTCACCGGCTACATCTGCACCCACCTGTGCCAGACCCGCTGCACCCGCAACAACTACGACCAGCCTGTCGCTATCCGCGCGTTGAAGCGGTTTGTTGCCGAACACGGGAACGTGTCGCAAATCGCAAATCGAAAATCGAAAATCGAAAATCGCAGAGTGGCCGTAATCGGCAGCGGCCCCTCCGGCCTGGCGGCGGCCTACTTCCTGGCCCTGAACGGCGTCCAGGTGACCATCTACGAGGCCCAGGACCGACCAGGGGGGATGCTGGCCATCGCCCCCACCTTCCGCCTGCCTGAGGCCGTTGTGCAGGAGGACATCGCTCGAATCACGGACCTGGGGGTGAAGATCATGCTCTCTCACCCCGTCACCTGTTCCCCAGAGGAGCTTTTGCGGGATGGGTTCGATGCTGTCTACGTGGCCACGGGCGCGGGGAAGGATGCCCGTCTGGGCATCGTCGGCGAGGAAGGCGAAGGTGTTTACCATGCCCTCAATTTCCTCGACCGGGTGCGGCGGGGTGAGCCAGCCCTCCCTCTTTCCCCCCCAAAGTTGGGGGGGATGAAGGGGGGGCGCAACAGGGTGCTGGTGATCGGCGGGGGAAACTCGGCCATGGATGCGGCCAGGACGGCCCGGCGGCTCACCAGCAGCACTCTTCCCCCCCAGGGTTGGGGGGGACCGAGGGGGGGCTGTGTGACCATCGTCTATCGTCGCACCCGCAGCGAGATGCCGGCCAGCGAGGAGGAGATCGAGGACGCGCTCGCTGAGGGGGTGATCCTGGAGGAGTTGGCCTCTCCCACCCGCATCATCCTGAAGGAGGGCCGGGTCGCTGCCCTGGAGTGCGTACGCAACGAGCTGGGAGAGCTGGGCCCCGACGGGAGGAGGAGGCCGATTCCCGTCCAGGGCAGCGAATTCCAGATCGAGGCCGATTCCATCATCGTCGCCATCGGCCAGGCATTGGAGGTTGGAAGTTGGAAATTGGAAGTTGGAGATTGGATCGTTGACCCGCTCACCCAGGCGACTGAGGTGCCGGGTGTTTTCGCCGGTGGCGATGCGGTGCGGGGGCCGGCCACCATCGTCGAGGCCTGCGCCGACGGGAGGCAGGCCGCCGAGGCCATTTGCCGACAGTTGGGTGTGCCGTTTGAGCGCCCGTCAGTCCGGCTTCCCACACTCGGGCACGAAGAAATCGCGCCGGTCAAGCGGGCCCGGGCCAGAAAGGCGGCGCAACACGCGGCGGCCATGCTCCCGCCTGCCCCCCGTTCCCCCCAACTTTGGGGGGCGAGGGGGGCGAGGGGCGGCTTCGGCCTGGTCGAGGCCACCCTGACCGAGGAAGCGGCCATGGCCGAGGCGGCCCGCTGTCTGCAGTGCTCGACCCTGTGCGACAAATGCGTGGAGGTGTGCCCCAACCGCGCCAACTACACCTTCTTTGTCACGCCGGTCAGCCTGACGCTGCCCAGGGTCTCTTGCCGGCAGGGGGGGCTGGCGGTGACCGGGGAGGAGGTCTTCCAGATCGAGCAGGCGCGGCAGATCATCCATGTGGACGATTTCTGCAACCAGTGTGGCAACTGCGCGACCTTTTGCGTTCACCAGGGCCAACCTTATCGAGACAAGCCCAGGCTGTTTCTCAGGGAAAGCGATTTTGCGCTGGAAGAGAATAACGCCTTCTACGTCGAGAGAAACGCGAAAGGATGGATCATCAGAAGACGGGAGGGCAGGAGGGAGTCGCGTTTGTCTGTGGAAGACAGCAGCGACGAGGTGAACTTTGAAAACTACTGGTTGAGAATGGCTATCTCACCCGCCGATTTCCAGATCAAGACCATGGCATTGAAAGAGGAGTTCGAGGGGGCGTTTTCCCTGATCGAAGCGGTGGAGATGTATGTTGTCCTCAAGGGTCTCTCCACATCCCTATCTTTCTTGCCCTTTGAGGAGGCGTGACCATTTCACGCTGGATTTTGGTGAGCGTTACGTGTTTGGGACACGAGGACAGCTTTTGCCAAGCAAGCCGAATTCTGCTATACTATTCCTTACCCGGAATATAGGCACGAAACCGTGAAACGTCCGTGATCGGGGAGTCGGACGCCGAAAGAACGATCAGCATCTATTACGACAATAGACTAAAGGGATAGAACCATGAAAAGAGTATACTTGCTGGTATCCATTTGCCTGCTGTTAACTGCTACTGCAGCCGCCTGCGGCCTCAAGCCCACGCCTGATCCAATTGAGATACAACAATTGGTAGCTGAGGCTGTACAGGCAACGATAGAGGCTATGCTCACTGCCACTCCGTATCCCACCTATACTCCTGTACCACCAGCTCCCATCTACACACCGCCTCCCGCCCATGCTGATACTATCGTGCCCGGCACGCCAGAATCGCAGGCTGGGGCCACATTTCGTACTCACATTGTCGTGGCGGGCGATACACTGAGCGGTTTAGCCCGCAAGTATGGTACCACAGTTGAAGCAATAATGGAGGCCAACGGGCTCAGCGACCCAGGACTGATCATCGTTGGTCAAGTATTGTCCATCCCTGTTGAGGAAGCACCGGCAACCCCTACCTCCCCACCCACGCTCGTACCTCCAACCGCTACCCCGACCGAGATTCCGGCGCCATAGAGCCAATCCCCTGAAGGCAGTAAGCATCACCCGCCATAACAACGCCCCAGACAGGTGGCTGCTTGGGGCGATGGGACCACATATTACTTAGCTGTCTGATTGACAAAACGCTCCCAGCTCCAGGGTTCGTCCAGGATGGTCACCTCGACGGTCTCAACCCCATCCACACTCCTGGCCTTGCGCCTGACCTGCTCCACGAGATAACCAATCAGCGGGCAAGCGGGCGTGGTCAGAACCATCCGCACTTCCACCGCTCCGCCATTGACCACGATCTCTTTGACCAGCCCCAGATCAACGACATTGATCCCAACCTCAGGGTCAAGTACCTCCTTGAGGGCCCCGCGAATTTGTGTTTCCATTTTTCCTCCTCGTGTCAATGGCACCATTCTAGCCTCTTCCATGGGCAGAGCCAAAGGGACAGCCGTTGGCAGGACCGTCTCCAACTCCCGCACCCTTTCCTCGAGCTTGCTCTGCCTGTCCAAGACTTCGCTTATAGCCTTCAGCATTGGATCAGGCAGCCTGCCGTGTTCCAGGTCGGTCTCCGGGCCCCTTGGCTCTTTTGGTCCCGCGATCCTCGCTGGCACCCCAACCACTGTTGCTCCAGGAGGAACGGGCTTGATCACCACCGCGCCGCTGCCGATTTTGGCGTTGTCTCCCAGGGTGATGGGACCCAGCACCGTCGCTCCCGTACCAATCACCACGTTGTTGCCGATGGTGGGATGACGTTTCTTCTTTTCCAGGGAAGTGCCCCCCAAGACCACCCCCGCATACATCAGGACGTCGTCCCCGATCTCGGTGGTCTCGCCGATGACCACTCCCATGCCGTGATCAATGAAGAACCGGCGACCTACCTTTGCCCCGGGGTGGATCTCGATCCCGGTCAGAAGCCGGTTGATGTGGGAGAGAAGGCGGCCCAGGAAGAGAAGCTTGTGCTGCCACAGGAAGTGAGCTATCCGATGCAGCCACAGAGCGTGCAAGCCAGGATAGCAGAAGAGCACCTCCCAAAGGGTCTTGGCCGCCGGGTCCTTAGCGAAAACAGTCTGGATATCTTCTTTAACTATCTCGAACATCCCAATTCTCCACCTCCTTTGCTTCCCTCGTCACTTATTCCTAGTTCCTTGTCACTCCTTTTGTTGATTTGCTGATTTGTTGATTTGCATAGTTCTCGATGGCTTTACGCAAAGCGTGAGGGCCTAAGTTGGAGTCCAGCTTCCTGTCGGGGATTTCCCCCAGGGCCTCGATGACGGCCTCTGGCGTGATGAGCAGAGCCTCCTGGAGCGTTTTGCCCTCGGCCAGGGCGCTGGTGATGCTGCTGGAGGCGATGGCCACGGGACAGCCCAGCGTCTTGTGTTTGACCTCCACCAGGCGGCCATCGGACACCCGGACCCAGAAGTAGGTGAGGTCCTCAGGGCACTTGGGGCCGCCTCCTGCCTGGCCAAAGCCATCGGCGTCCTCGATGGCGCCGACGTTTCGTGGATTTGTGAAATGTTCTATCACTTTCTCGCTGTACATAGCGTCCTCCAGACGAGTACTCAGGTGTTTAGAAAAGCCGTCGCCTCACGATGTCGCCTAAGACCTCGACGAAACGGTCCACCTCGTCCTTGGTGTTGTAGATGTAGAAGCTGATCCGCACCGTCCCTGCCACGCCCAGCCGGTCGGCCAGGGGATAGGCGCAGTGTCCCCCCGACCGCACGGCGATCCCCTCGTCGTTCAAGAACCCGGCCACGATGTGGGGATCAATCAGCTCGCCGCGCTTGATCACGTTGAAGGCTATCACCCCTACCCGCTCGTCTGAATTCCAGGGGCCATAGATTCGCACGCTCGGGATAGCCCGCAGGCCAGCCAGCGCATACTCGGTGAGCTCCCTTTCGTGCGCCCTCACCTCCTCCATTCCGATCCGCTGAAGATAATCCACCGCCCCCTCCAGGCGCTGACCGCTTTTCAACTCTACTGCCCCACCCAGGGCGATCCCGCCGCAGACGTTAGCCGTCCCCGCCTCGAATTTCCAGGGCAGCTTGTTCCACGTCGCCCCCTCCAGCTTGACGTCGGTGATCATGTCTCCGCCGTACAGGAAAGGCGTCATTTTCTCCAGGAGCTCCCTTCTCCCGTACAGCACCCCGATGCCCATAGGGGCCAGCATCTTGTGGCCGGAGAAGGCCAGGAAATCGCAGCCAAGCTCCTTCACGTCAATCGGCATGTGCGGCACTGACTGCGCCCCATCCACCAGAAACAGAGCCCCAGCTTCGTGGGCGATCCGCCCGATTTCGCTGACCGCATTGATGACCCCCAGCACGTTGGACACGTGAGAGCAGCAGACCAGCTTCGTCTTCTCGGTCACCTGCCGCTGCAGTTGCTCCAGGTCCAGCCTTCCGTCGTCGTTGAGGCCCACGAACCTCAGCACCACGCCCCCCCTGTCCCGCAGAAACTGCCAGGGCACCAGGTTGGAGTGATGCTCCATGATGGTCAGCACGACCTCGTCGCCTGGCTCGAGCCTCAGCCCTTCGCTCTCGCCAAACAGCAGCGAGTAGGCTACCAGGTTGATGGCCTCGGTACTGTTGCGGACGAAGACGATTTCCCTCTCGTCCTCAGCGCCGATGAAGCGGGCCACGTTCTCGTGGGCCTGCTCGTACAGCTCCGTGGCCTCCCGCCCCAGGGTGTGGGACGAGCGGTGGACGTTAGCGTTGAATAGGGTGTAGAACGTCTGAATGGTATTGAGCACCTGGATGGGCCGCTGGGTTGTGGCGGCGTTGTCGAAATAGATCAGCGGCTTGCCGTTGATTCTCCTTTGCAGGATAGGGAAGTCCTCTCTGACTTTTTCCACATCCATAGTTTCCTCCACAAAGCTACGAGCCGATGTATTTGGCGTAAAGCGTCTTGGCCAGGGCTTCGTCGGTGGTGCCTTTGATGATGGTACGGCCATCGGGAAAGACAGTCAGTTCGTAGGAATCAACCCGCAAGCGCAGCATGTAATCGTTGAAGCTCACCTGCCCCACTGGACTGAGCCGCTCTGCCAGGTCGGGGAAGGAGACCTTGGCCTCCCCACGCACGTTGACCTGCACCGCCTCTCGCCCGCAGAGGCTGGTCAGGTAGGAGCCCTGTCGGGCTTCCAGGAATTCAAACCGGCCCAGGTCGCAGGCCGGGCAGAAGCCATCCTTCTTCTCCAGCGCCAGCCGCTCCAGGGTGCCGGTCCAGGCATCCACGTAGATCAGCCGACCGTGGAGGGCCTCTTCCCTGCCCATGAGGAGCTTGAGGCCCTCGCTCACCTCCAGCGAGGCCACGATGTTCACCGCCGGGCCCAGCACCCCCACCGTGTCGCAGGTGGGCGTGCTGCCAGGTGGAGGCATCTCAGCGACGAAACAGCGAAAGCAAGGGGTGCGGTGGGGAACGATGGCCATGGTCATTCCGTAAGTAGCGATCACCGCCCCGTAGACCCAGGGGAGGCCGTGCTTGACGCAGGCGTCGTTGACCAGGAAGCGGGTCTCAAAGTTGTCGGTGCCATCCAGCACCAGGTCCACCTGGCCGATGATCTCCTCCACGTTGCCGGGATTGACATCGGCCACCAGGGGCTCTATCTCCACCTGGGAGTTGACCCGGCGCAGCTTCTCGGCGGCGGCGATGGCCTTGGGCAGCCCCCTGGCGATGTCCTCTTCATCGAAGAGGATCTGTCGCTGCAGGTTGTTCAGCTCAATGTAATCCCGATCCACGATCTTGACCCGCCCCACGCCAGCCCGCACCAGACTACTGGCCACGACCGTGCCCAGCGCTCCGCAGCCGATGACAGCCACGCTGGCCGCCAGCAGCTTCTCCTGGCCCGCTTCCCCTACCTCGGCCAGGAGCATCTGCCGCGAGTATCGCTCCAGCATCTCTACTCCATTCCAAAAAGCGGCGTGCTCAGATACCTCTCCCCTGTATCCGGCAGGATGACCACGATGAGCTTCCCCTGGCTCCCCGGCCTGGCAGCCACCTGCAGGGCAGCG
>Ga0194111_10000967_pt1 | contig 35469 bp, 32 predicted proteins | sample TA2KigC300mmetaG_FD_146194 | JGI IMG/M metagenome (GOLD analysis project Ga0194111, IMG submission 146194) | Freshwater microbial communities from Lake Tanganyika, Tanzania - TA2015033 Kigoma Deep Cast 300m | ecosystem: Environmental > Aquatic > Freshwater > Lake | place: Tanzania: Lake... | reverse complement strand
CTGGGTGGACCCTCCCACGCGCCAAGAGGGAAATCCAACGCATGCTAATGCTGAAGCTGGGCTTTTGCCCTTGTTGTCGGCGTTCAATCATAATGGATGATTCTTAAAATTACTTAACGTAGTAGTGTTAGGGAATGGAAGGTTTGGGCGGGCCTGGAGGCCCGCCCCGCCAAAATACATCTGGCCTCATGCAACCTCTTTCCTTGGCGACCCCACGCCCATTGGCCAGGAGGGATCAGCCGATGAAAAAAAGCCTGTTTTGGTGTGCCATAACGACCTTTCTTTTTATAACCCCTGCCGTAACCTCAGGAGGACCGGCCATGAAACTTGCTTCCAGCGCGTTCTCGGATGGGGGGAAGATTCCCCAAAAGTACGTGATGCCCGGAGCCGGGGGAAAAAACGTCTCCCTACCCTTGAGTTGGTCCGGCGCCCCCCCGGGAACCAAAGCCTTTGCTCTGTCCGTGGTGGACCCGCACCCGGTGGCCCGGAACTGGGTGCATTGGCTGGTGATCAACCTGCCGCCGGAGGCCGCGTCCCTGGAGGAAGGGGCCTCAATGAAAAAGATGCCCCCGGGCGCGGCGGAGCTGAAAAATTCCTTCGGCGACCTGGGCTACGGCGGCCCCCAGCCGCCCCGGGGCACCGGCGACCATCCTTACGTGGTCACCCTGTACGCCCTGAACGTCCCTCAACTGGACCTGCCGGTGAGCACCAGTCTGACGGCCTTCCAGAAGGCCCTGGAGGGGAAGGTTCTGGCCCAGGCCAGTATTACCGGGTATTACGGGAGATAGGTTTAATCTACAGATTACCCAGATTTCGATTGTTGCTTTAGCTTCGGTCTTTTGACATCGCCCTAAGTCCATATCCCTATCAAACGAGGTAGGGCGTGGACCACTGGAAAAGCCCCCTCCCTTTGAGAGGGAAGGGGGTTGGGGGAGGGTGGTAAAAGTATGCCTCCACCGCACTGAAATAATTTCGCCACCCCCACCCCAGCCCTCCCCCATCCAGGGGGGAGGGAGAGTTTGTTAACCTTTGAGCACCGAAAAATCTACGCCTTTTTCCTTTGAAGGAGCAAAGGCAATAATCGATATACAGAATAATGTTGTCCGATCTGCAAAAAATCATCGCCGCGGACCGCCAAGCTCATGGGGCGGTGGCCGCGGCCGAAAATGAGGCCGGGAGCCTCCTGGCTCAAGCCCGGTCCCAGGTGGAGGATCTAAAAGTCCGTCTGCAGGCCGAACTGGCCCAGGTGCGCCAGTCGGCCCAGGATGACATCCTGAAAGAGGCCGAGGCGCGGGCCGGGGAGATCCAGGCGGCTACTGCCCGCTATATCCAGGGACTGAGAGAAAAGGAGGCCGCCGGGAAGGAGGAAGCCCTGGCCCTGCTGGTCTCCCGGGTTCTGACGGCATGATTTTCCAGGTCCTGCGCTACGCTTATGGGGGAGCCAAGGTCATGGCCATGAAAAGCCGGCTCCTCACGCCGGAGGACTACCGGTATCTTCTCAAGGCCCGGGACCTCCAGGAGATGGCGGGATACCTGATGTCCACGGCTTACGGGCCGGCCCTGAAAGATTGGGACTGGCGCTCCCCGGACGCGGAAGCCGATTTGAACCGCCGACTTTACGGCGACCTGGCCCAGGCCTTCCTCAAGGTGCGGCGGGGACTGATGCGGCGGGAGGCCCGGTTTCTGGAGCGGCTGGCGGTGCGCCTGGCCGCAGAAAACCTCAAGGTGGTCCTTAGGGCCTTGCACCAGGGGCTGGCTCCCGAAGAGGCCGCCCGAAAGCTTTTGCCCCTAAATGGGCTGACCCCTTTAAATTTCGGCGAGCTGGTGCGCCAGGGGAACATCCCCGCGCTGGCGGACCATCTGGCCCCCACTATCTGGGGCATGCCCCTGGCCCGGGGCCTACCCCGGTACCAACAGGAACAAAGCCTCTTTCCCCTGGAAATGTCCCTGGACCTTTTTGTCTTCGACTATCTGCGCCAGGGGCTCAAACACCTGTCCAGGACGGACCGCCGCCTGGCCGGCCGCGTTCTGGACCTCCGGGCCGACATCACCAACATCTTGTGGGTGGGCCGCTTCCGGGAGATTTACGGCTTCCCGGGGGAAGAAATCTATCAATACCTCATTGAGGCCGGCAGCTTTATCAAACCCCAGGCCCGCCGGGACCTGGCTTTTGCCCGGGACACGGCGGAAATGGCGGCCCGGCTGCCCCGGCCGCTGCAAACCCGGCTGGCCGGGGCGGCGGACCGGGTTGCGGTGGAAGAACGCCTGACGGCTTACTGGGCCGAGACTTTGGCCAAGCTGCAGCGGCTGCCGCCCTTCCAGATGGGCCTGCCTCTTTCCTATCTGTTTTTGAAGGAAATGGAAATTCACCACCTCATCACCCTGGCCACCGGCAAGCTGCTCAATCTTCCGGCGGAGAGGGTCCTGCCCCAGCTTAGGCCGGGGCTGGCGGGGGTGATCTGATGTTTCGGTCCGTACCCCTGGTCCTGGTGAATATCCAGGCGGCGGAGGAGAACATCTCCAAGGTCACCGCCATCCTTACCCGGCTCCGCATCATGCACCTCATCAACCTGGTGGAGACCCCCCTGGGAAAGCTGGGCTACATGGGGGAGCTGGAACGGGGCCTGCTGGAGCGCTACCAAAAGGTGGGGGAGGAAGTGGACCGCTGGGCCGCGGCTCTGGATATTCCGCCCCAGGTGGTGGACATCCCCTCGGACCTGGACCCGGCCAAAGATATTTTTTCTCTGGAAGAGATGGCGGAAGAGATTCGCGGCCAGGCCGATCCTCTGTTGAGCCGCTTCCAAGAGGTCAAGGAGCAGCTAACGGTGCGGCGCCAGTACCAGAAGAACCTGGAATACCTGCTTCCCGCCGGCCTGGCCCCCGGCGACCTGGCGGGCCTTAAGTTTGCGTATCTGGCTCCGGGCTGGACGCCGACGGAGAATCTCCCCCGGCTGGAGCAAGCCCTGGAACACCTGCACCATGCCATCATCCCGGTGATCCAGGTGGAGAACCGCACCCTTATCGTGCTGGCGGGCCTGGCCGCGGACCGGGACATCCTGGAGGGGGCCTTGAAAGGGGCCTTCTTTGAGCACCTGGAGCTGCCGCCGGGAGCCGCGGGCGCCATCGACGACCTGTTGGCGGAGGTGAAGGGTCAAATTAAGGATTTGGAAGGCGCCCTGGCGGAGATGGAATCCCGGCGGGCTGATCTCCGGGAGCGCCTGGGCCCGGCCCTGGTGCGCCTGCGAAACCGCATCGACCTGACCCGCACCCTGCTCCGGGCTCGGGTCCTATTCGGCAAGGTGGACCGCTCCTACCTCATCAGCGGCTGGATTCCGGCCCACCTGGTGGAGGAGCTTAAAGGCGCTCTGGCTCAGGAACTGGAAGAGCGGGTGGAGGTGGAAGTCTTGTCCCCGGAAGCTGTTCCCGGGGCCCGGGGAGGGATTCTCAAGATTCCCATTCTGTTCAATAATCCTTATCTGCTCAGGCCCTTTGAGAGGCTGACCACGGCCTACGGCACCCCCAGCTACCGGGAAGTGGAGCCCACTGCGTTTTTGGCCGTGACCTTTTTGGTGATGTTCGGGCTGATGTTCGGCGACGTGGGCCAGGGCGCGGTGCTCTTTGGGTTGGGTTACCTCATCTTCCGCCGGTTTTTCCGCTACACCGACTACGGCGTCATTCTCATGGAGTGCGGCGTGGCCTCCATGATCTTCGGGGTGCTGTACGGCAGCGTCTTCGGCGTGGAGGGCCTGTTTCCGCCGCTATGGTTTGCCCCCTTGAAAAATATCAACTACTTTCTCAAGATGGCCCTCATCTTCGGCCTGGCATCCATCAGCCTGGGGGTGATATTGGGGTTCATCAACGCGGTGCGCCTGGGTCAGAGCCGGCTCCCCGCCGCAGGGCTGCTGGCCGCGCTGATTTACTGGATTATGGCCGGGTTGGGGCTGCGATACCTGCTCACCGGGGCCTGGCAGTGGGATTTCTGGGTCACGGTGGGAGCGGCCGCGGCCACCTTGGGCATGGGAGCTTTTTATATTTTCCTGAGGCTCCGGCGGCCCCCCGCGCCGGAGAGCCCCGGGGCAGGGCGGGGCCTCCTGCTCCTGGAAGGGGCCATCGAGGTGGTGGATTCCACGGTGCGTTACGTGGCCAACACTATTTCGTATATCCGCATCGCCGCGTTTGCCCTGGCCCATGCCGGGCTGTTCATCGCGGTCTTTTCCCTGGCGGAGACGCTGGGGCGCATGGGCGGCGGCGGCGTGGCCTACTGGCTCACCGTGGCCCTGGGCAACGTGGTCATCATTGTCCTGGAGGGGCTGGTGGTGTCCATCCAGATCGTGCGCCTGGAGTATTATGAATTTTTAAGCAAGTTCTTTCACGGCGGCGGCGAGCCTTTTAAGCCCCTGGAGCGGGGCGCGTGACGGCAGGTGTCAGGTTTCAGGTGTCAGGTGTCAGGGAATAGGGAATAGGGCAGGCGGCATGCCCGCCGTTCCTTAGAATGGAGAACAGCCGCCCCCGGCTGTTCAAGAACATTGCGGCCCCAACTTTAGGGTGCGTCTTACGCCGCAGGTGCGGCTAACATATGGATGTTATTTATTTTTTTCACAGAAAACCGAAAACCGAAAACCGAAAACAGTATTAAAGGGAGGAGTTTTCGTGGCCAGACTATCCAGAGCGGTTAGCATACTTGCCGGAATTGTGGTGATTGCGTGGACGCTTACGGCCGGGGCCGCGGAAGGCCCGCCGCCGGATCCCCAGTTGATGAAGTGGGCCTTCATCTCCGCAGCCCTGGCGGCGGGCCTGGGCGCCCTGGGGGCCGCGGTGGCCGTGGCCGTGGTGGGGGCCGCGGCCCTGGGTGCCATCAGCGAAAAGCCAGAACTCTTCGGCCAGGCCCTGATCTTTGTGGGTCTGGCGGAAGGCATCGCCATCTACGGGCTGATCATCGCCATTATGATCCTGGGCCGAGTGTAGTGAGCAGTGAGCAGTGAGCGGTGAGCAGATAGTTTTTATCCCTAAACTGCTAAACCGCCAAACCGCTAACTGTCGACTGTGAACTGTCCACTGTCAACTACAAGGAGAAAGCCATCGATCCCCAAGGCTTCTTTGTCATCGCCGACCCTCGCACTTTTCTGGCCTTTGCCCTGGCGGGGCTGCCGGGGGGCGGGGCGGAAACTCCGGAGGAGGCCCGGCGGCTTCTGGCCCAGGCGCAAGGCAGACCTGAGGTGGGTTTGATTTTGATAACTCAGCGCCTGGCCCGGCAGGTCCAGGCTGAGGTAGATGCGGCCCGGGAGGCGGGCATGCCGCCCTTGATCGTGGAAATTCCGGATATGACCGGGGCGGTGGAAGGGGCCCAGCCCCTGATGGAGCGGTTGCGGGCGGTGATGGGTGTACCCCGGGGGTAAAGACGGTTTTCGGTTTTCGGTTTCCGGTTTTTGGTATTATACGGGGCCTAAATCGATAGATATAGCCGCAGCCTTAGCTTGTACCTTTGGACGATCTCGAATCGCCCTTTCTTGGGGATGGCTTGTTGGGCAAAAAAGGACTAACTAATACAATTCGGGAACATAAAGCCAAGATTAATGGTGGTTTCGATTTATAACCGAAAACCGAAAACCGGAAACCGGAAACCGCGATATGGCGCTTTATGACCAGGTAGAGCTCCTGTGCCAGGCCATTCTGGACCGGGGGGAAAAGGAGGCGGCCCGGATAGTGGCCCAGGCCCGGGACCAGGCGGCCCGGATGGCGGCCGACGAGGAAGTCCGGGGCCGGGAAGTCCTGGAGCACACCCGGCGGGAAGTCCAGGCCCAGGCTCACCTGGCGGCCCGCAGCAGCCTGGACCGGGCCGAACTGGATAGCAAGCGCCTCGTGGCCCAGGCCAAAGAAGCCCGGTTAAATGAAGCTCTGGAGCAAGGAAGAGAGCGGCTCCTGGCTTTCCGGGAGTCGGCGGAATACCCGGAGTGGCTTAAGAAAAGCCTGCTTCGAATCCTGGGACAGTTGGAAGGAGAGAGCTTCCGGGTGGCGGCCCACCCCGAGGAAAACCGGTGGCTCACCCCGGAATTAATGGAGGCAGTCAGCCGGGAGAGCGGCCGGAAACTGGAATTCTCCGTGGATGCAGAGCTTCCTCCCGGCGGCTTCACCGTAACCCGGGCCGACGGCCGGGTGCGCTACGACCAGACTTTCCAGGGCCTCATGGAGCGCCAGCGGGAGAGTCTCAGGGCGGAATTGGCCCGGAGGCTGTGGGGAGGTTAAGAATTTGGGGGAGGGGGGCTAACTGAACTAACATGCTTAAATCAGGAAAAGATTTCCCACCCCCTCCCTAACCCTCCCCCCTCAAGGGGGAGGGATTTTAAAGATTACCGTTCAACCAGGTATTTTGCAGAGGTCTTTTAAGAAGGTAGTGATTGCCGGGAAAGTCGGGGCTAAAGGCCCCGCCTTTCCCGGCCCCCTTAAAGGGTTGGGAGGGGGTGTGGGGGGAGGGCAGGGAGCGTTGCTCCCTGCCCTCCCCCCACAGACCAAAGGGAATATGACCGATAAATCCCAAGTCCTCTGGGTCAGCGGGCCGGTGATCAAGGCCGGCGGCGGCCGCGCGCTGTCCATGTATGAAGTGGTGGAGGTGGGGGCCCAACGCCTCATCGGCGAGGTCATCGCTTTAGAGGGCGAAACGGCTACCATCCAGGTCTATGAAGAGACTGGCGGGGTGCGTCCCGGGGATGAGGTAACGGGCCAAGGCGCGGCCCTCTCGGTGGAGATCGGGCCGGGATTGTTGGGCCAGATCTTTGACGGCATCCAGCGGCCTCTGAAGCGGCTGGCGCAGGCCTCGGGCGCGTTCATCGCCCGGGGCGTTTCCGCCCGTCCCCTGGACCGGGAGCGGGTGTGGACCTTTACCCCCATTCTTAAAGAGGGAGACGCAGTTTCCGGCGGGCAGATCCTGGGGACCGTGCCCGAAACCCCGGCCCTGACCCACCGGGTGTTGGCGCCGCCCGGGGTAGAAGGGACCCTTACTTATGCGGCTCCGGCGGGGGAATACACCCTGGAGGATGCCATCGCCCGGGTAAAGGATGCCAAGGGCCGGGAAACGGAGCTTTTTCTATGGCACCGTTGGCCGGTGCGGAAAGCGCGGCCTTACCGCAAGCGCCTCCTGCCCGCAGAGCCCCTGGTCACCGGCCAGCGGGTTCTGGATGCCCTCTTTCCCCTGGCCCAGGGGGGCGCGGCGGCCATCCCCGGGGGCTTCGGCACGGGGAAGACCATCACCCAGCACCAGCTTTCCAAATGGTGCGCCGCGGACCTCATCGTGTACGTGGGCTGCGGCGAGCGGGGCAATGAAATGACCGGCATCCTGACGGAGTTGCCGGCCCTCCAGGACCCCCGCACCGGACATGCCCTCATGGAGCGCACCATCCTCATCGCCAACACCTCCAACATGCCGGTGGCGGCCCGGGAAGCTTCCATTTACACCGGCATCACCCTGGCGGAGGTCTTCCGGGATATGGGCTACGCGGTGGCCCTCATGGCCGACTCCACTTCCCGATGGGCCGAGGCCCTGCGGGAGATCTCCGGGCGGCTGGAGGAGATGCCTGCGGAAGAGGGGTTTCCGGCGTATCTGGCCACCCGGCTGGCGGATTTTTACGAACGGGCCGGGAGCGTCATCACTTTGAACGGCGACGGGGGGTCGGTGTCGGTCATCGGCGCGGTGTCGCCCCCGGGCGGGGATTTTTCCGAGCCGGTGACCCAGCACACCAAGCGCTTTGTCCGCTGTTTTTGGGGCCTGGACAAGGAGCTGGCCGCAGCCCGCTACTTCCCGGCCATCAACCCCATGGACAGCTACAGCGAATATGCCGACGCGGTGGCCGGGTGGTGGGCCAAAGAAGTGGACCCGGCCTTCAAAGAGATGCGGGACGCGGCCCTGAAGCTCCTTCAAGAGGACTTTCAGCTTCAGAAGATCGTGAAAATCATCGGGGAAGAGGCTCTGCCCGACGCCCAACGCCTGACGTTGGAGGCGGCCCGCTGGCTTAAAGAGGGGTTTCTCCAGCAAAGCGCGTTCGATCCCCTGGACATGTACTGCTCCCCGGCCCGGCAGATGAAGATGCTAGGGCTGATTTTGGCCACCTACGGCAAGGCCCGGGAAATCCTGAACCGGGGGATCCCCTTTTATCAGATTCAGGAACTGGAGGCGGTGCGGGACCTGCTGCGCATGAAGGCCGTCATCGGGGAGGACCGGATGGGGGAGTTTGATGAGTTGGGAAAAAGGCTGAATGAGAGCTTGGAAGCTTTGGCGGGGTAAATTTTGTTTCGAATAGTTCAAAGTTCAAGGTTCAAAGTGAATAGAGGGGCCATATTCAGAACAATAACGTTATGAGTAATCAACCGAAAACCGAAAACCGAAAACCGAAAACCGACATTTCCCTATCAGGCAGGGAATACCTGGGCCTGAAGAGCATCGCCGGGCCGCTGTTGGTGGTGGAAGGGGTGCGGGGGGTGGGCTACGACGAAAGCGTGGAGGTCGCAGCCCCGGACGGCTCCGTGCAGTTGGGCCGGGTTCTGGCCGTGGGCTTGGACGAGGCCGTGGTGGAGCTGTTCGGGAACACCGTGGGTTTGTCTTTAAGCGGTACCCGGGTGCGCTTCACCGGCAGGCCCCTGACCATCCCGGTGACCACGGACCTTTTGGGCCGGGTTCTGGACGGGCTGGGACGGCCCCTGGACGGTGGCCCCCCGCCGGTGGGGGAGGATCAGCGGGACGTGAACGGGCAGCCCATCAACCCTACGGCCCGCACCTATCCCCAGGAGTTCATCCAGACGGGGATTTCCGCCATCGACGGCATGAACACCCTGGTCCGGGGGCAGAAACTACCCCTGTTCGCCATGAGCGGGCTGCCCCACCACGAGCTGGCGGCTCAAATTGTCCGGCAGGCCCGGCTGCTTACCGCGGAGGAGCGTTTTGCCGTGGTCTTCGCGGCCATGGGGGTGCAGCACGACGTGGCCAACCTCTTCCGCCAGTCCTTCGAGGCCAGCGGGGTGCTGAACAACGTGGTGATGTTCCTCAACCTGGCCGACGACCCGGCCGTCGAGCGCCTGGTCACCCCCCGGCTGGCCCTCACCGCGGCGGAATTCCTGGCCTTCGACAAAGGCCATCACGTCCTGGCAGTGCTCACGGACATGACCAACTACTGCGAGGCCCTCCGGGAAGTGGCCACCTCCAAGGGCGAGGTGCCCAGCCGGAAAGGGTATCCCGGGTATCTCTACAGCGACCTGGCGGCCATCTATGAGCGGGCCGGCAAAATCGAGGGGAGCCAGGGGTCCATTACGCAGTTGCCCATTCTCACCATGCCCAACGATGACATCACCCACCCCATTCCCGACCTCACGGGGTACATAACCGAAGGGCAAATCGTCCTGGACCGGGGGCTGCACCAGCGGGGGGTTTATCCGCCCATCAACGTGCTGCCGTCGCTCTCCCGGCTGATGAGCGACGGCATCGGGGAAGGCCGCACCCGGGCGGACCACGCGCACGTCTCCTCCCAGCTTTATGCATCCTACGCCCACGCCCAGCGCCTCCGGGCCTTGGCGGCCATCATCGGGGAAGACTCTTTGTCCCGGGCGGACCGGCAGGTGCTGAAGTTTGCCCGGGTGTTTGAAGAACAGTTCGTTCGCCAGGACCAGGAGGAAAACCGCGACATCTTCCACACCCTGGATCTGGCCTGGCAGGTGTTGAAGGAATTGCCGGAGTCGGACCTGACCCGGGTCACGGAAGAAGAGTTCGAGACTTATGGCAAATTTTAGTTTCTCGCTAAGACGCCAAGGCGCAAAGTTTTTGGCGCAGGCATTTTGCCTGCGCCAAAAAAGACTTTGTCTTTGCGTCTTTGCGCCTTGGCGAGAGAACTAATATGGCTAGGCTGGCCTTATCCGTAACCAAAGGCAACCTCCTCAAGGTCCAGGAGGAACACGGTCTGGCGGTGGAGGCCCTCACCTTCCTGGAGGAAAAGCGGGACCTGCTGCTGGGGGAGATGCAGCGCCTTCAGAAGCAGGCAGACCGCTTCCGGCGTCGGGTGGAGGAAGCCCTGGAGACGGCATATGGTCATCTCACCGACGGGTTTCTGGCCCTGGGAAGGGAAGGGGTGGCCCGGGCCGCCCTGGGGGTGGCCTCGGACGACGCCATCACCATAAAGGAACGGGCCTTCCTGGGGATGCCCATGCCGGTGGTGGAATTCACCCCCGGCGCCCGGCGGCCCCGGTTCAGCTTCGGCGGCACCGTGGCCGCGCTGGACCAATGCCACCTGGCGGTTAAGGAAGTCCTCTCCCAAATCGCCGAACTGGCGGAAGTGGAAGCCATCCTGTGGCGGCTGGCGGAGGAGTTGAAGCGCACCGTGCGGCGCACCAACGCCCTGAATTACATGATTATCCCGTCCTACCGGGAAACCATTCACTACCTGGAGAGCGCCCTGGAGGAGCGGGAGCGGGAGAGCCTGTTTCATCTGAAGCGGGTCAAGGCCCGCAAGGCTGGTTTGAGATAGGTTTTAGGTTTCAGGTTTTAGGTTTTAGTACCTTAGAAATAAGATTCATGCTTTTTCTGGCAGAAAATTTGTTTCATCCTTTTTGGTTCCGGCTCGTCCGGGTTAGGTTTCAGGTTTTAGGTTTCAGGGTTCAGTTGAAAGAGTGGGTCGATGAGTTGTGATTGAGTTGGCAGTATCGGGAGAGGGGAAAGAATAACATGGCGCGGCTCAAAAAAATCCTGGCGCCGGTGGACGGCTCCGCCGCGTCCCTGGAGGCCCACCGCCTGACCCTGGACCTGGCCGGGGCCTTCGGGGCGGAAGAAATTCTGCTCTACGTAGTGGATTCCTCAGTGCTGGCCGAACTGTCCCGCCTGTCGGGCCAGGAGCGCCCCCGCCTGCTGCACGACATGCAGGAAAGCGGCAGCAAGCTGTTGGCCACCCTGAGCGGCGAGGCCAAAAAGCGGGGGGTGGCGGTCCGGGTGGAGATGCACGAGGGCATACCCGATGAGATCATCATGCAGGAGGCGGAGCGCCACCGGGTGGACCTCATCGTCATGGGCAAGATGGGGCGCAAGGGGCACCGGCGGTCGCTGCTGGGTTCCGTGACCGAACGGGTTCTGGAAGCCTCGGACTTGCCGGTGCTGGTGGTGAGCCCGTGAAGTTCACACCAGGATGAGAGTCTTGCCTTGTTGCATAATCTTTCCCGATTCCTTCAGGGATTTCATGGCCCTGGTGATGCTTACGCGATGTGCTCCCACCAGAAAACCCAGTTCTTCATGGGTAAGCGGAAACTGGATGGCATAACCTTTATGGCTTTTTATCCCATGTTCCCGGGCTACCTGCATGAGAACGGAGTAGAGCTTATCCTCCAGATTGGAAAGTGACAGGCTGCCCACCCGGCTGGTCAGCCAGTCGATACGCTTGCTTAAGTTCTTAATGACCTGCAAGCCGATGGAGGGATTTTCCAGTACCAACTTTTCAAAGTCACTCTTGGTAAACCCGCAAATAAAGGTATCTTCTAAGCAAACGGCGGTTAAGGGGTAATCGGTATCTTCAATAAGCATGCTTTCCCCTAAGAAATCCCCGGCTTTTCTGATATCAAGGGTTATTTCATCTCCACCTTCGGTAAGTTTGCTCAATTTGACCCGGCCCGCTTTGATTAAAAACATCTTATGGGCCGGATCGCCTTGAGAAAAAACTTCCTGTCCCCTTTTATAGAGCTTGCGGAGGGCAGCCTGGGTAAGGGCCTGCAATTCTTGTGGCTTAAGACTCTCAAAAACCCATAGATGGCCGATGCAGGTGGCGGTGGCGGCTAAGGTATTATCTGCGACGCGGTCACATGGACAAGTCATAGCTTTTACCCCAAAAGGCGCAGAGGTCTTTCCTGCTTCTTGATTTTGATATGGGCTTCCCTCAAATGAAGATTTTTAGGGGGCGGACCACGTGTATCCGCCCCCTGGAAGGTTGAATATTATTGGTTTATGGCCGCCTTTAGCTCCTCCGACAGAATCTCACATGCCCTCATCACATCCTGGTGGTCTTCAAAGTTCTGAAACATCTCCGGAGTTATTTCGGTGAATTTCTCAAATTCTTCCGGCGTCATCCAGCGGGCTGGTCCGCCATAACGGCAGGTGGTCCCATAACCGCAAATAAAACAGGGCGGGGTGGCGCTGTTGAAAAAGACCGAGCCCACCACCTTGAAGTTGAAGTAGCTTTCCAGTTGATAAGCGATTTGGCGGACGCTGGGTTCGGCCTCATCTCCCCCCACGCACACCGCGGCCGCGGGCTTCCCCATGGTCAAGGGCTCCCGGTGGCGCAGCGGGAAAAGTCTTTCCAGAAAAGTATAGGTAAACGCATTGGGGTGACCGAAGTAAACCACCCCGCCCACGATGAGGGCGTCTGCGGCCAGGATCTTATCGTATAACGGGGCCATATCGTCTTTTTGAATGCAGCGCTGGGTGTCGGCGCACTTGACGCAGCCAAAGCAGGGGTTGATTTTCAACTTGGCCAGGTGGACCAATTCATAATTTTCTCCGGTATCCCGGACGATTTTCTCCACCATGCGGTGCAAATTGCCCTGGGGCTTGGGGCTGCCGTTAATTGCCAGGATCATGGTTCACCTCTTTTTAAATTCAACATAACTATGATAAGGACGGAGTGCTGTAGTGACGGCTACAGTTGATAATTTTTTAACCCAAGGCGTCAGTCGCAGTCTTTAGCCAGAGCGGTCCTCCAGACCGTCGGATTACGGCGAAAACAGAGAAGCTTTTTATCGCGCTTTGATAGAGAGATTTAATTACTTTGAAACGGGGACCAGCACCAAATCAAAAGTGGCCTGCTTCGTGCCCTTTACCGGATAGTGCTGGGTCACCAGGGTCTGGTGTCCGGGCGCGGTGACCTTGAGATGGATATGGGAGGGGCGCCAGAGGTAGGAAGGCGGAAAATTGCTTTCAAACCGGTAAGCCCCGTTTTTATCGGAATACATGGTGGCCCGGTGGTCGTCGTCGTATTCGCCTTTGGGGTTTACTAGCCAGAATTCGAGGCGGGCGTCGGCAATGGGAGAGCAGTCCGCGGCTGATTTAACCATGCCGCTCAAAACGTAGCCTTCGCCCACTTTGGCCCTTACCGGGGCGCCCGGCACGTACATAGGCCCCAACTGGTCGGGCTGCGTGGGCGGGCAGGCGAATTCCGGCTTGCCGGAGGAGGACTTCTCCGCGGCCAGCAGCCGGGGCGTCTGGTAACCGGCCCCCACAGACCACCAGAAGGTGGCCAGGACGATCAGGGCGTAGAACAACCAGGTTGCATGGTTCATGAGTCTTTTATAAGAAGACCCCCCATCCCTGTCAAGGCAACATCAATGATTTCCAGGATGGCCTTTTATAGTAAAAAAAATATCTAGCAAAAAAAATATCTAGCAATAAAAAAATAAATAAGTAAAATTACCTATGGCAGAATAGGAAGTTTTACCTATTGTTGTGCTACTAGAAAGTTGTTAATTTGATGATAAATTATATATCAAAATAGTAGAAAAACGAGTCTTTCACACTTTAGCTCGGATTCGAGGTCAGGAGGGAAGGCAATGAGTATCCGAAGATTGTTAATGTTCATAGGGGTGGCGGGGTTTGCCTGGGGGGTGGTTGCACTGCCTGTGGTAGTAGCCCCGGCCCATGCCGGCGCGGGGCCGCCCGGCGTCACTTTTTACGCCAACAGCCCCATAATGCAGAAGTTTGTCCATTCCCTGCCCGGTTTGGGCGCGGCCAACGCCAACGACCTGGGACAATACATCCCGGTGGCGGTTCCGGATACGACCACCTATCCAGGGTCTGATTATTATGAGATCGGTCTGACGGACTATACCCAGCAGCTGCACCGGGACCTGCCCAAGGCCACCAAACTCCGGGGTTACTATCAAATCAACGGCCCGGACACCAATGCCAAGTATTTGGGACCTGTGATCCTGGGGCGTCGTTACAATCCGGCGAACCCGCCGGGGGTGGCGGGAAACGGGAAACCGGTGCGCATCAAGTTCACCAACAACCTGGGGGTGGGCGCCGCGGGCAACCTCTTCTTGCCGGTGGACGAAACCATCATGGGGGCCGGGATGGGCCCTCCCGTTCCCGATCCCGGCGGCCCCAGTGAAACCTACAAGCAGAACCGGGCCACCATCCATCTCCACGGCGGCTTCACGCCGTGGATCAGCGACGGCACGCCCCACCAATGGATCACCCCCGCGACGGAAACGACTCTTTATCCCAAAGGCGTGAGCTTCCAGAACGTTCCCGACATGGTGGGGGCGGGGCCGGGCCAGGTTCCGGGCACTCCTACCGACGGCATGGGCACTTTTTACTATCCCAACCAGCAGAGCAGCCGGTTGATGTTCTACCACGACCATTCCTACGGGATTACCCGCCTCAATGTTTACGCCGGCGAGGCCGCGGGCTATCTGCTGGTGGACCAGTTCGAGGACGATTTGATTGACGGCACCAATGTCACCGGCATCAATCCGACTCTCGCCAAGGTCCTTCCCAATCAAGGGGGCGGAATTTACAAGTATGGAATTCCTCTGATCATCCAGGATAAGACCTTCGTGCCCGTGGACGTGGATATCCAGGATTCGAAGTGGAATGTGTGGCGGACGGCCCAGGGTATCACTGACGGGCTGCCCGGCGATCTCTGGTTTCCCCATGTCTATGAGCCCAACCAGGACCCCACGGCCCCGGACGGCATGAACCCCACCGGGCGGTGGGACTACGGCCCCTGGTTTTGGCCGGTGTTTCCCGCCATCGGGCCGCTGCCGGAAGTATCCCACGTGCCCGAAGCCTTCAAGGACACCATGCTGGTCAACGGCACCCCCTATCCTTACCTCAACGTGGAGCCCAAGGCCTACCGGTTCCGGATTCTGAACGCCTGCAATGACCGCTTCCTCAACCTGCAGCTCTATAAAGCTTACCGGGGCACGGAAGTCAAGATGGTGAAGGCGGTGGCCACCAAGAAATTCCCGCCTCTCTGGCCCACGGACAACCGGGATGGGGGAGTGCCGGATCCGAAGACCGCAGGCCCGCCCATGATTCAGATCGGCAGTGAAGGCGGGTTCCTGCCGGCGCCGGCGGTGATTCCCCCCCAGCCGGTCAACTACGAGTACGACCGCAGAAACATCGTGGTCTTGAACGTCAAGGAAAAGGCGCTGTTTCTGGGGCCGGCGGAGCGGGCCGACGTTATCATTGACTTTTCCAGGTATAACGGCAAGACCCTGGTTCTCTATAACGACGCGCCAGCGCCCGTGCCCGCGTCGGACCCGCGCCAGGACTACTACACGGGCAACCCAGACCTAACCGCCAGCGGCGGCGCCCCCTCCACCAAAGCAAGATTTGGGCCCAACACCCGGACCATCATGATTTTCAAGGTAAGGGGGAAACGGTCCCGGGTACCCTTTGATAAGGCCGCGTTGAACACCGCCATCACGGCCGCCTACGTAAACTCCCAGCCGCCGCCCATCGTGCCGCAAACCACCTATCCGCCGCCCTGGCAGGCCGCCGCCGATTCCTATGCGAGAATCCAGGACAACACCTTGACCTACACCCCGGTGGGGGGAGGCGCACCGGTAACTAGGGACTTGCAGCCCAAAGCTTTACACGAGCTTTTTGACGACTATGGACGAATGAATTCCGTACTGGCGCTGGAACGAAAGTTCACCACTGCCTTTAACCAAACGACCCTCCCCTTCAAGTACATCGATCAGCCCGACGAGGTATTCAACGCCGGTGAAACCCAGCTCTGGAAGATCACTCATAACGGGGTGGACACCCATGCCATCCACTTCCACCTGTTCAACGTTCAGGTGATCAACCGGGTGGGCTGGGACGGCCAAATCAGGCCCCCCGACCCCAACGAACAGGGGTGGAAGGAAACCGTCCGGATGAACCCCTTGGAAGACATCATCATTGCCATGAAGGCCGATTTGCCCACGGTCCCCTTCGCGGTTCCGGTCAGCATGCGGCCTCTGGACCCCACCAGCGCACTGGGGACTACCACACAGTTCACCAGATTCGGCCCGGACGGCAACCCCCGGGTTACCGTCAACGCCATAACCAACTTCGGCCATGAGTTCGTGTGGCACTGCCACCTGCTGGGGCATGAAGAGAACGATATGATGCGGCCATTAGTAGTGATGCCCGGACCATAGGGGCCTAATCCGAAAAGCAGGTTTGCCATGCAAAGACCCCGCGGCTCGCCCGCGGGGTCTTTATATTGGGGGGATAATCTTCTATAGAACACCGAGGTCTGCATCGCTGCCGGGGACAGGCCCACCCTCAAGGTCAGGAATGCTTTACAAGGCTCCCGGTTTGGCGCTAAAATGAAGACCGAGGGCATTATGTCAGGAACCCGGAAATGGCGTTGGAGAAGTCATGAAAGTTAAACGCCTTGCACTTGTGATACTTCTGCTAGTAGGCGGGGGGAGTCTGGGTTATTGGCTCTATACCCGGCATCACTTGAGCAAAAACCATGACCGGCTGAAACTTTCCGGCCACATCAAAGCCACGGAAACGGACCTGGCGTTCAAGGTTTCGGGGAAAATCGTCAAGATCCACTTCGATGAGGGAGATTGGATCAAAACCGGCCAGGTGGTGGCGGAGTTGGAAGCCCAGGACCTGAGAGACGAAGTGGCCCAGGCCCAGGCCCGGATGGCTACGGCCCGGGCCAACCTCACCAAGTACCTGGCAGGGTACCGGGTGCAGGAAATCGAGGAAGCCAAGGCCGCGGTGGCCAAGGCCAAGGCGGACCTGGATAACAAACAGATCATGTTTCACCGCTACCAGAACCTATACGAGCGCAAAACGGTGTCCAAACAGACCCGGGACCAGGTGGAGGCCGACTTTCTCATGGCCCGGGCCAACCTGAAGAGCGCCCGGGAGCAGTACGACCTGCGCAAAGAGGGCTTCCGCAAGGAAGATATCGACGCGGCCAAGGCGGAGTTCGAACAGGCCAAGGCCACCCTGGAACTGGCCCAGACCCGGCTGGGATACGCCACCATCACCGCGCCCGCGGACGGGGTGGTACTGGTGAAGCCCGCGGAGGTGGGGGAAGTGGCGGCCATCGGCTCCACCGTGGTCACCCTGGGCCTCCTGGATGACATCTGGTTCGAGGGCTACATCCCGGAAACGGACCTGGCCAAGGTGCGCTATGGCATGAAAGCGGAAATCACCACGGACAGCTATCCCGACAAGAAATATCCCGCCTGGGTTTCTTTCATTTCCTCCAAACCGGAATTCACCCCCAAGTCGGTGGAGACCTTCAAAGAACGGGTGACCCTGGTTTACCGCACCAAGATCCGGTGCGCCAACCCCAACCACGAGCTCAAGCCGGGGATGCCGGCGCAGGCGGTGGTCCTCCTTGACAGCCAGCCATAGCAGCAGCGAACCGGCCATCCGGGCTGAGGGCCTCACTAAGCATTTCGGGTCCCTGACGGCGGTGGACGGCTTTAGCCTGGAGGTGGCCCAGGGGGAGGCCTTTGCCCTGGTGGGGCCGGACGGGGCCGGTAAGACCACTTCCATGCGCCTGCTGGTGGGTATCATGGACCCTGACGGGGGCCGGGCTGAGGTTTTGGGCTGTGACACGGTAAAAGACTCGGAGCGCCTCAAAGAGCGGATCGGCTACATGCCCCAGCGCTTCGGGTTGTACGACGACCTCACGGTCCTGGAAAACCTGATTTTTTACGCCGACATTTACGGGGTGTCCCAAGGGGAGCGGAAGGACCGGCTTCCGGAACTGCTGGGTTTTTCCAACCTGACGCCCTTTCAGGACCGCCTGGCGGGCAACCTGTCCGGCGGCATGCGCCAGAAGCTGGGCCTGGCCTGCGCCCTCATCCACACGCCCCGGGTCCTGTTCCTGGATGAGCCCACTTTCGGGGTGGACCCCGTGTCCCGCCGGGAATTCTGGCACATTCTCTACCAACTTCTGGGCACGGACATGACCATCTTTGTGACCACGGCTTATATGGACGAGGCGGAGCGGGCGCATAGGATAGGGCTGATGCACCGGGGCCGCCTGCTGGTGGCGGATAAGCTGGCCCATCTCAAGGCCCGCTATCTGGGGGAACTGCTGGAGGTGCGGGCCGATGACCTGCACGCCGCCAAAAAGCTACTGGCTGACTTTCCCCTGGCCCGCCATCTGCTGGCCATGGGAGATAGGCTCATGGTCACGGTGGACAATCAGGCCCAGGCCCAGATGCCCATTCAGGAGACCCTGGAAGGAGCGGGGCTGACCCGGGTGTGCGTGGCCCTGGCGGAGCCGGGCCTGGAAGACTTGTTCGCCCAGTTGGTGGGAGCGAGCAGTGAGCAGTGAGTGACAGTGACCAGTAATCAGTGATCAGTAATCAGTAATCAGTGGGCATGGAGCAGGAAGCAAGCAGTGAGTTGTGAGCAGGTTAGCAGGGGGCAGAATAAAGATATTCCTCACGCAAAGACGCCAAGACGCAAAGTTGTGGTCCAGGCATTCTACCTGGGCCACACAAAGATTATTTAATATTTAGGCGATTTATCTTTGTCAAACCATAATAAGGAGACCGGGGATGGCAAATGTATCATATTCTGGCAAAGGAAAAACATTGTATATCAAGTTGAGTATTTATCGTTGTGGAGGTGCCGATCCTACGAAGAATTTAACAATATCGTGTCCTGACAATGACACAAAATTTAAAACCACACTTTCTGATGAAGGCCTTCAAAAATTCCGAACTAACATTTTGGAGTTTTATAGGAGGCACATTCTCGATCGAAATGAAAATCCTTAATAGTTTGTCATTATATCATTATTTTTTCTTTGCGCCTTTGCGCCTTGGCGTGAGGTAATGTCTTTGGTTTATAGATAAGTGATGGAAAACGAAAAAGCCATAGTCGTTGAGGACCTTACCAAGGTCTTCGGCAATTTCACCGCAGTGGACCGGGTCAGTTTTCAGGTCAACCGGGGGGAGATCTTCGGGTTTTTGGGGCCTAACGGCGCGGGCAAGTCCACCACCATCCGGATGCTCTGCGGCCTGCTGCTGCCCACCCGCGGCGCCGGCACGGTGGGTGGCTATGACATCATCCGAAAGCAGGATCAGATCCGGCAACATCTGGGGTATATGTCCCAGCGTTTTTCCCTTTATCAGGACCTCACCGCGGAGGAAAACCTGCGATTCTTCGGGGGCATCTACGGCCTTTCCCCCGTCCGGGTCAAGGAGCGCACCCAGGAGGCTCTCAACCTGGTGGGCCTGTGGGAACGCCGCGGGGAACTGACCGGGCTGCTTCCTTTGGGGTTGAAGCAGCGTCTGGCCCTGGCCTCGGCCATCCTCCATGAGCCGCCGATTTTGTTCCTGGACGAGGCCACCAGCGGGGTGGACCCCATTTCCCGGCGGAATTTTTGGGACCTGATTTACGCCCTGGCCGCCAAGGGGGTGACCATCCTGGTGACCACCCACTACATGGACGAAGCGGAGTTCTGCGACCGCCTGGTGCTTATTTCCGCGGGCCGCCTCATTGCCCAGGGCACGCCCCGGGAATTGAAGGAGGGGGTGCCGGAGCAGATCATCGCGGTCCAGCCCGGAGACAGGCTGGGCGAGGCCCTGGACCTCATCAAGAAGCTCCCCCGGGTGAGGGAAGCCGCGGTCTTCGGCTACGGCCTCCACGTGGCCACCACTCACGCCGAAGAGGTGGAAGAGGCCATTAAAAACGTTCTGGCGGCGAACCATATCGCTCTGCATCGAATGGCCCGGGTACCCCCCACCTTGGAGGACGCGTTCATTTCTTTAGTTGATCGAGCCAAGGGATGAGGGGGTTTTGAGTTCTGGGTGTTGGGTTTTCAGTTAGAAGAATTGGATTAGGATGCCAAGCAGAGCTTGGCAAAAAAAATGCGTTCCCAAGCGGGAGCTTGGGAACGAGGAAAAAAATGCTCACTGCTCACTGGCAACTGGGAACTGACCGCTGGCAACTGACATGAACTGGGCGCGCACCAGGGCCATATTTCGCAAGGAATTGATCCACATCCGGCGGGACCCCCGGAGCCTGATTCTCATTATCCTGCTCCCCATCATCCTGCTGCTGCTCTACGGCTATGCCCTCACCTTCGACATCAAACACGTGCCCACCGCAGTGTACGACCAGGAGCGCACCCAGGTGAGCCGGGACTTCATCAAGCGTTTTGAAGGCTCGGAATACTTTGACGTGCGCTATCACCCTTTCAGCTATGAAGAAATCCAGCGCCTCATGGACGATCGCCGGGTGACGCTGGCCCTGGTGCTGCCTTACGACTTTTCCCGGCACTTGAAAAAGGGGGAAACCACCGCCAAGGTCCAGGTCCTGCTGGACGGCACCGACGCCAACACCGCCAACCTCGTCCTGGGCTATGTGCAGGCCGTGGTTTCCGGATTTAACGCGGACCTGCTGCAAGAGCGCTTGAACCGGAAGGGGTTGATCCGCCTGGAGACGCCGGTGAAGCTGGATGCCAGGATGTGGTTCAACGAAGACCTGGAGAGCATCAACTTCATCGTGCCCGGGCTCATCGTGGTCATCATGACCATGGTGGGGGCGCTGCTCACCGCGCTCACGGTGGTCCGGGAGGTGGAGCGGGGGAGCATGGAGAGCCTTATGGCCACCCCCCTGAAGAAAGGCGAACTCCTCCTGGGCAAGCTGGGCCCTTATTTCTTTGTGGGTATGCTGGACATGGCCATTGTCATTATCATGGCCCAGTTCCTTTTCCAGGTGCCCCTAAGGGGCAGCGTGCCGTTGCTGGTGGGCATGTCCGCCCTGTTCCTGGTGGCCACCCTGGGACATGGGCTGCTCATTTCGGTTTCCTGTCAAAACCAGCTCCAGGCCTACCAGATGGCCATACTCACCACTTTTTTGCCGGCTTTCCTGTTGTCAGGGTTCGTCTTTGCCATTTACCTGATGCCGGCGCCGCTCCAGTTAATGTCCTATCTGGTGCCGGCCCGTTACCTGGTGGCCATCTCCAAGGGAATTTATCTCAAGGGCGTGGGCCTGGAGGTTTTGTGGCCCCAAGCCCTGATGTTGGCAGGGGCTGCGGTTCTATTCATTTTACTGGCTCTGCGCCGGTTCGAGAAAAAGATCAGGTGATATTACTCGGAGCGGAAAATGGATTACCCTCACCCCCACCCCCGCCCTCCCCCCTCAAGGGGGAGGGGGCAAAAGGAAGGAACTTCTTTAATGCTCCGAGTAATAATATCGTTGTCCCTGGAAATCGGAGATCAAGGGTAGGCGCTTTGGAAGGCAATAAGGGCTATTCACCCAAATCGCGCCCTCTCTTTCAATAAAAACAAGCTAAAAAGTAACTTATTAACAAATTTCAAGTTATTTAACCGAAAACCGAAAACTGAAAACACTATTATGTGGCGGCGCATCTGGCAGATCATCATTAAAGAATTCATCCAGGTCTGGCGGGACAAGAAGCTAAGGTTTTTCCTCATAGTGCCCCCCATCGTCCAGATTCTGTCCTATGGCTACGCCATTAACTTTGACATCACCAACGTGGCCACGGCTATCTATGATGAAGACCGCAGCCAGGAATCCCGGGGCCTGGCCGACCGGTTCCGCTCCAACCGGTATTTCAATGTCAGCCATTTCATCCGGGATCAGAAGGAGATGAAAGACCTCATCGACCGCAGCCAGGTCACCTTTGTGGTCCATCTGCCCTGGGATTTCAGCCAGAAACTCAAGGCAGGTCATGGAGCGCCGCTCCAGTTCATCACCGACGCCACCGATTCCAACGCGGCCCAGGTGGTGAACCGGTACGCCGGCACCATCCTCAATGACTACACTCTGGACCAGATGCAGGCGCGGCTCAGGATCCTGGGAGTGCGGGCCAAACTGGAGTCGCCGGTGACCCTGGAGCCCCGGGCCGCCTACAATCCCAACCTGCTCAGCCGCTGGTCCTTCGTCCCCGGGGTCATTGCCATGGTGGTGATGCTGGTGAGCCTTATGCTCACCGCCCTGGCCGTGGTCCGGGAGCGGGAGATCGGCACCATGGAGCAGATCCTGGTGACCCCCCTCCGGCCGGTGGAATTCCTCCTGGGGAAAACCATCCCTTTTGTCATTATTTCCTTGCTGGAAGTGGTCATGGTGACCCTCATCGCGGTTCTGTGGTTCGAGGTGCCTTTCCGGGGGAGCGTCGTGGTGCTGTTTCTGGGTACGGTGAGCTTTCTTTTCAACTCCGTGGGCCTGGGGCTGCTCATTTCCACCGCGTCCTCCACCCAGCAGCAGGCCATGATGGCCGGGACCTTCTTTCTGACTCCGGCCATCATGATGTCAGGGCTGATCTTCCCCATCAACAACATGCCGCCGTTTTTCCAATACTGCACTTATCTCAATCCCTTGCGTTATTTCGTCATCGTGGTCCAGGACGTGTTTCTCAAGGGAGTGGGGCTTAAAGTCCTTTGGCCCCAAATGGCGGCCCTGGTGGGCCTGGGCAGCGCCATGCTGGCGTTGAGCGTACTCCGGTTCCGGAGAACGCTGGCGTAGCGTAGAATTAAAAGGCTCACCACCAAGACACAAAGACACAAAGATACAAAGAAAAAGTCCTGGAATCCCAGGACGCCAATAAATATTCCTTGGTGATTCTTTGTGCTTTTGTGTCTTGGTGGTTTATCTTTTAATTCTGTGGAGCCGGGGCTTTCCCAGGGGCTAAAATATGATAATATTTTATTGTCAGACATTGCCGCTCTGCGGCTAATGATTAGGTTTTACTATAAAAAAACAAATACGAGGTTTGGCTCATGCCCATATTTGAATTTTGTTGTCAGGACTGCTGCAAGGAGTTTGAAAAACTGGTCTTCGGGAGCGACCCGGAGGTTGAGTGCCCCATGTGCGGGGGGAAGAACGTGGAAAAGCTCATGAGCGCCTGCGCCGCCAAGGTGGGGTACAAGTTCACCGCGGCTTCCAACCCCAAGGGCGCGTCCTGCACCGGCTGCGCCGCCACGTCGTGCAGTACCTGCGGTTAAAAGAGGCGGCCTTGCAGACCCACCGAAAACCGAAAACCGAAAACCGAAAACCGTCTTTTATCCGCATCGGCACCCGGGGGAGCGCCCTGGCGTTGGCCCAGGCGGGACTGGTGCAAAAAACTCTCCAGGACCGCTACCCCGATATTCCGGTGGAGCTGGTGATCATCAAGACCACCGGGGACAAGCTCAAGGACGTGCCTCTGGCCCAGGTGGGGGGCAAGGGCCTGTTCATCAAGGAGATTGAAGAAGCCCTGCTGGCCGGAGAGGTGAACCTGGCGGTGCACAGCCTCAAGGACATGCCGGCGGAGATTCCCGACGGCCTGATGCTGGGCGCGGTGCCGCTTAGGGAGGACTGCCGGGACGCGTTTCTCTCCAACCGGTATGGCTCTTTGTCGGAGATTCCCTCCGGCGGCCGGATAGGCACCGGCAGTCTCCGGCGCCGGGTGCAGCTTTTGCATCTGAGGCCGGATATTGAGGTGGTCCCTCTTAGGGGCAACGTGGACACGAGGCTCAAAAAAATGGAGACCCTGGGTCTGGACGGCCTTATTTTGGCGGCCGCGGGCCTAAAACGCCTGGGTTTGGGGAACCTCCCCAAGGCCTTTTTGTCGGAAACCGAGATGCTGCCCGCGGTGGGCCAGGGGGCCTTGGCCCTGGAAGTGCGGGTGGATGACGCGGCCGTGCGGGAGGCCATTGCTTTCCTGGATGACCCGGCCACCCGCGTCGCCACCACCGCGGAGCGGGCTTTTCTGGCGCGCCTGGAAGGGGGCTGTATGGTGCCGGTGGCGGCCCTGGGGCAGGTGGCGGGGGACGCTCTCACCTTCACCGCGCTCATCAGCGACCTGGAGGGGAAAAATCTTATTAAAGACACCCTGCACGGCGCTCCGGAAGAAGCCGCGTCCCTGGGCGCCCGGCTGGCGGATATGCTCCTTAACCGGGGCGGGCGGGAGATTCTGTCTGAGATATACGGGCGGCCTTTTTAGCAGGTTTCAGGTGTCAGGTGTCAGGTTTTAGGGATATGGGGCGAGCCGTCTCCGCCATTAGTAGGTTGCGTCTTCCGCACAAATAGGCTTCCAAAATCTACTTCACGCCAAGACGCCAAGTTTTCAAGGGCCACGGCTAAGGCCGTGGCTCTTAAACTTATCTTAATCTTTGCGCCTTTGCGTGAGAAGATTGCGAATTTTTTCTTGACATACCAAACAGGTTTATTTAAGAATTACCTAGTCGAGGAAGAAAGAATGCTCCCCTGGTCCCGCTATTATTATTTTAGCTACTATTATTTTACGGGCCTGGGCCGCGCCTCGACTTTTAAAAGACTTTAGCCCAGAGTAAGAAAATCTTTTAAAAGCCGTGGCGCCGGCGAGGCGGCCACGGCTTTTTCGTTTCGGGCCGGGGTCGTCTGCTAATCCAGGGAGGCCGCGGGAGGAGGAAAAAGTGGTTGGCAAACTCATTCGCATGGAACGCTTCATGAACCGGGAAACCGGGCGCACCGTCATCGTCCCCATGGACCACGGGGTCACGGTGGGGCCTATTCAGGGCCTCATTGACATGAAGGACATGGTCAACAAGGTGGCCGCGGGCGGCGCCAACGCCATCGTCATTCACAAGGGCCTGGTGGAAGGCGGCCACCGCCGCCGAGGGAAAGACGTGGGCCTCATCATTCACCTGTCCGGGTCCACCGCGCTCTCCCCTTACCCCAACGCCAAGACCCTGGTGTGCACCGTGGAGGAGGCCATCAAGCTGGGAGCCGACGCCATCTCCATCCATATCAACATCGGCAACGGCTCGGAAAGGGAGATGCTGGCTGATTTGGGCCGGGTGGCCCGGGAGGCCCGGGACTGGGGCATGCCCTTGCTGGCCATGATGTACCCCCGGGGCGAGAAGATCAAAGACGAATACGACGTGGGGGTCATCAAGCACGTGGCCCGGCTGGCCGCGGAGCTGGGCGCGGACATCATCAAGGTCTCCTACACCGGCTCGGTGGAATCTTTTCGGGAAGTGGTGATGGGCTGCCCGGTGCCGGTGGTCATCGCCGGGGGTCCCAAGATGAGCTCGGACCGGGAGATCCTGGAGATGGTGAAGGGCTCCATCGAGGCCGGGGGCGCGGGGCTGTCCATCGGCCGCAACGTCTTCCAGCACCGGGACCCCACCCGCATGGTGGGGGCCATGAGCCTGCTGGTACATGAAAACGTGGGGGTGGAGGAGGCGTTGTCGTTCTTGCAGGCGATGTGAGTTGCGGTTTGGCGGGTTAGCGGGTTAGCGGTTTGGCAATTTTTTGTTAATGGCCAAACCGCCGAACCGCTAAACCGCTCTATGTAAAGGAAGCAGCCATGAAGCAGCTTTGGGTCAAGATAGACCCCTGGGATAAGAAACTGGTGACCACCGCCCTGGAAAGCGGCGCGGACGCGGTGTGGGTCCCGGAAGGCCGGGCCGGGGAAGTCAAGGCCCTGGGCCTCATCACGATCATCGCCCCCGACGGCGACCTGGTTCCCGGAAAGGACCTGCGCGAGGTCACCATTACCGGCTCCCAGGATGAGGAGGAAGTGGTGCGCCTGGCCCGCACCGGGCCGGTGGTGGTGCACACCACCGACTGGACCGTTATCCCCCTGGAGAACCTGGTGGCCCGGACCGGAAACGGAAACCTCTTCGCTCAGGCCGAGGACGTCCAGTCGGCCCGCATGCTGCTGGGGGTGCTGGAGAAAGGGGTGGACGGGCTGGTGGCCACCGCGTCCAGTCCCGGGCTTATCAAAGAGATAGCCCGACTGGTGAAGGAGGCTTCCCCGGCCCTGGAACTGACGGAAGCCCGCATCACCCGCATAGAGCCCCTGGGCATGGGCGACCGGGTCTGCGTGGACACCTGCACCAACATGGGCCTGGGAGAAGGCATGCTGGTGGGCAACTCCTCCGGGGGGCTGTTTCTGGTGCACGCCGAGTCTCTGAAGACCCCCTACGTGGCGCCCCGGCCTTTTAGGGTTAATGCCGGGCCGGTGCACGCCTATATCCGGGTAAGCTCCGCCAAGACCAAGTACCTGGGGGAACTGAAGGCCGGAGACGAGGTGCTCATCGTCAACCATGAGGGCCGCACCGCGACCGCGGTGGTGGGCCGGGTCAAGGTGGAGCGCCGCCCCCTGATGCTGGTGGCCGCGGAAGCCGAGGGCCGGGAAATCACCACCATCCTCCAGAACGCGGAAACCATCCGCCTCACCCGTCCCGGCGGCGAAGCGGTGTCCATCGTGAGCTTGCAGCCGGGTGATAAGGTGCTGGCCGCCCTGGAAGAAGCCGGCCGCCATTTCGGCCACAAGATCCAGGAAACCATCCTGGAGAAATGAACCATGACGGAAAAAGAACAGATTCGCCAGCAAATTGACGCCCTGGACCGGGAACTCCTGGAACTCCTGAACCGCCGCATGACCCTGGCCCGGGAAATCGGCCGGATTAAAAAAGGAGAAGGGGAGGGGACCCTGGATTTCCAACGGGAGGAAGAAGTCCTGGCCCACCTGATGCATCTTAACCCCGGCCCCCTGACCCCCGCGGCCCTGCGCAACATCTTCCGGGAGGTTATCTCCGCGGCCCGGGAAATCCAGGCCCCCCTGGGGGTGGCCTTCCTGGGGCCGGAGGCCACTTTTTCCCACCTGGCAGCCTTGAAAAAGTTCGGCCGGGCCACCCGCTTCGGCCCCCTGGCCACCATCCAGGAAGTTTTCACCGAAGTGGAAAAGGGAAAGTACCACTATGGGGTGGTGCCCATCGAGAATTCCACCGAAGGCGTGGTTAACGTCACCTTGGACCTCTTTGCCGAAACCTCTCTTAAAATCAGCGGCGAGATCTTCCTGGAGATTTCCCACGACCTCTTGTCCAAATCCGGGCAGCGCCAGGACATCGAGGTGATCTACACCCACCCCCAAGCCTACGGCCAATGCCGGCGCTGGCTGGCCACCCGCATGGCCGAGGTTCCTATCATCGAAGTGGGCTCCACTGGCATGGCGGCCCAGAAAGCTGCCAAAAACCCCAACGCCGCGTCCATCGCTTCAGCCTTCGCGGCGCCTCTCTATGATCTGCGGGTGGTGGAGCGGCGCATCGAAGACAACCCGGGAAACGTCACCCACTTCTTCGTCATCGGCTCCCATACTCCGGGACCTACGGGGCACGACAAGACTTCCATCATTTTTGCGGTGGACAACGTCCCCGGCGCCCTATACCATACCCTGCGGCCCTTGGCGGAGCGGGGCATCAACATGACCCGTATTGTTTCCCGCCCGGCCAGGAACGAGGCCTGGCGCTACCTCTTCTTCGTGGACCTGGACGGTCACCGGGAAGACCCCCAGGTGCGCCCGGCCCTGGAAGAAATAGAATCCATCAGCGCCCATTTCAAGCTGCTGGGTTCCTTCCCCAAGGCGCCGGGGGTGGAGGTTTTAGGATAGTTTTCTGTTTTCTGTTTTCTGTTTTCTGTGAAAATCGGAGAGGGCCTCTGGTTAGCTATATGTGAGATTAATGGCTGCCGAACTATATTCTTAACCACGCTTAATCAGTGAGCCGGGATTCGGATGACAGAAAAACAACAGAAAACAGAAAACAGAAAACAGAAAACAGAGTCTCCCAACCCTCTGCGCATCTGCGTGCCGGTGGTGGAAACCACGGTCAACCGCGCCCGGGGCCTCTACCTGCGGGCGGCGCGGCGGGGCCTGTGGACGGAGATGCGCCTGGATTATCTGGAGAAGCCGGACTTGCCGCGGCTGTTCCGCACCCGGCCTGGGCCGGTCATCGCCACCAACCGCCGGCGGGAAGAGGGTGGGCAATGGGCCGGGGCGGAAGCTGAGCGTTTAGCGCTATTGGAAGAATGCCTGACTTACGGGGTGGACTTCCTGGACGTGGAACTGGCGGTGGATGCGGCTTGGCGGCGGGAGCTGCCAGGGCGTCGGGGCGCCGCCGGAATTATCCTCTCCTGGCATGATTTTGACGGCACCCCGGAGTCCGGGAGGCTGGAGGCGGTCCTGGAAGAAATGGTGGCCGCAGAGGCCCAGGTGGTCAAGATGGTCACCCTGGCCCGGAAGCCGGAAGACAACCTGCGGGTTCTGTCCCTCATCCCAAAGGCAAAGGCCCAAGGGCGGGAGATCATTGCGTTCTGCATGGGGCCGCTGGGCATGTGGTCCCGAGTGGCGGCGCCGCTATTGGGGAGCTTCCTGACTTTTGCGCCTTTCAGCAAAAGAGGGGCCTCGGCTCCTGGGCAAATCACCATAAACAAACTACACCGCCTATGGCGGCTACTGACGAAATGATGTTTAACCGCCGATGAACGCCAATAAACGCAGATTGATATTTATTTTCTCGTGCCCAAACTTGGGCACGAGAAAATATCTGCGTTCATCTGCGGTTAATAATATTTTATGATTGACGCCCATACCCAAATCTACGGCATCCTGGGGCGGCCCGTGGCCCATTCTCTAAGCCCGGCCATGCACAACGCCGCGTTCCGGGAGTTGGGGATCAACGCGGTCTATGCGGCCTTCCCGGTGACGGACCTGAAAGAGGCGGTGGCGGGGCTCCGGGGCCTGGGCATCCAGGGGGTGAGCGTCACCATCCCCTTTAAGGAAGAGATCATCCCCCTGATTGATGAACTTGACCCCCAGGCGGCCCGCATGGGCGCGGTGAACACCGTGGTGCGCCGGGAGGAACGGCTCATCGGCTACAACACCGACTGGCTGGGCGCGCTCAAGGCCCTGGAGGAAAAGGTTGAAATAGCCGGGAAGCGCTTTCTCATCCTGGGGGCCGGGGGCGCGGCCCGGGCCATGGTCTTCGCCATCCTGGAAAAGGGGGGGCAGGCGGCCGTCACCGACCTGGATACAGCCAAGGCCCTGGCCTTATCCCGGGAATTTTGGGTGGAGGTGGTCTCTCCCGGCCGTCTGGAGGAGTACCCGGCCGCGGTCCTCATCAACGCCACCCCGGTGGGCCTGGCGCCGGAAGCGGAGGCCATTCCCTTAGAACCGCAGCTTTTGGACCGGTTCGAGTTGGTCATGGACATCGTGTACCGGCCCCTGGAAACCCGGCTTTTGCGGGAGGCTAAGACCCGGGGCTGCCGGACCATTGACGGCCTGCAAATGCTCATCCACCAGGGCGCGGCCCAGTTTGAGATGTGGACTGGCCAGACCGCTCCAGTAGACGTTATGGCAAGGGCGGCTTATAGAGCGCTGGGAGTAGAAATCTAGGGCGGCCCGTGGCCACCTGTGGCTCTATTCCCTCCCCCAAGATTTCCATTGACAAACCACGCCGCCTTTGGCTAAGATTTCACCAAACCGTCTGGGTACCGTTCGGGTTTAATAGGGAAGACGGAGAGCCGTCGCGGTCCCGCCGCTGTGACCGGGGACGAAACCTGCATCTGGCCACTGTTTCTTTTAGCGAGATGGGAAGGCGCAGGGAGTAGGAGGATCCGGGAGCCAGAAGACCTGCCCAGACCGGCGCGGATGATTTCGCAGCGCAAGTGACTGCGGCCCCGCGGACTGTCGGCTGGACCCCGGCAGTCGCCTTAAGGATTAATAACCGGGTGTCATCCTTAAGTCCTTTGTGGCTTAAGGATTTTTTTTTACTCGCGCCGCGGCGGGACGCGACAACCATTTCCTTAAACGGGAGGAGAAGATGATGCGCCTGTTCCTGAGATTCTGGTTGTTGCTGTTTGTTCTGGTTCCGGCAATGCCCGCGGTTTCTGCCGCAGCCGCGGCCAAGCCGGCCATCGTGCTGGTGGCCTTCGGAACCAGCACCCCGGCCGTAGCCACTTATGATTATTTCGACAAAAAGGTCAAAGAGCGGTTTCCCGGCCATGAAGTGCGCTGGGCCTTCACCTCGCAGAAAGTGCGGGCCAAGGTGAAAAAGGAGCAGGGCCGGGATTTAAAGGACCTGGCCCAGACGCTTCAGGGCCTCAAGGCCGCGGGCTTTGCCAGGGTCGCGGTCCAATCCCTCCACGTAGTGCCGGGGGAGGAGTGGGAAGAGGTTGTAAGGGAAAGTAAAAGCGTCCCCGGCCTCCAGGTGGCCTTAGGCCCGCCGCTCTTGACTTCCCCGGAAGATCGGCAGCGGGTCCTCAAGGCCCTGGAACCCAATTTTCCCCAGGACTTAAAGCAGAACGCGGTGGTGCTGGTGGGGCACGGCAGCCCCCATCCCAAGGGGGAGGGGGAATACCTGGCCTTCGGGGAACTGCTGCGCCAGCGGTTCCCCCAGCAGCAGGTCTACCTGGCAGTGGTGGCTGGTAAGCCCACCCGGGAGGAAGCATTGTCTAGAGTCAAAGTGTCCTCCGCCCAGGCCGTGCTGTTCATCCCCTTCCTGTTCGTGGCCGGAGAACACATGGCCAAAGACATCATGGGGGACGAGCCGGAGAGCTGGAAATCGGAACTCCTGAAGCACAAAGCTTACAAGATTCAGGCTGGTGACCGGGGGCTGGGTTATCAGGAAGGGATCATCCAGGTTTACCTGGACCACCTGGCCGGGGCCTTGAAAAAAGTGAGCCGTGAGCAGTAAGCAGTAAACAGTTAATAAATGTGGCGCCGAAGCAGGCTGCGGCAAAAAATGGCGTTCCCACGCGGAGTTTTGGGAACAGTCCCTCATGAGCCGTTGGCTCACCCGTAAATCATGAAAAGTTTTTGTAGCCGCAGGCTTCAGCCTGCGCCGGCACAGGCTGGAAAGCCTGTGCTACCAATCCTAAGGAACTTTTCAAGGCAGGATAAAAAACCGAACCGATTGTTGCCTTAAACTCGGAGCATTAAAGAAGTTCCTTCCTTTTGCCCCCTCCCCCTTGAGGGGGGAGGGCTGGGGTGGGGGTGAAGGTAATCCATTTTCCGCTCCGAGTAATAACTCCGGAAAGGGCATCTGAAGATCGGCTGCCTCTTGCTTTAATGAAAAACAAAATACATTGACATGAGTGGCACAGGCTTCCAGCCTGTGGGAAGGTGTCTTGGCAGAACAGACGGCGCACACAGGCCAGGCCTGTGCCACAAATATATTTTTGGTTAGTGATCTCTCGCGAAATAGGGAGATTTTTCCCAAGATGCCATTTTGGATTGCCTTTCCGGAGCAAAGGCTATAATCAAAAAACCGAAAACTGAAAACGAAGACCGAAAACTGTAATTAAATGAAGGCAGAAGAACTCTCCGCCCTGGAAATCCAGGAGACCTGGGACCGGCGCCGGGCCGGGTCCAGGCGCTTTGCCGTGACCCTGGCCGTCCTGGGCCTGTCCCTGGCCGCGTCCATCGGGTTGGCCACCGCCATCGGGCGATTGGATTTGGGGTGGGGGGAAATCGCCCAGGCATTTTTGAATAAAATAGGTTTAAGCAGTTTTACCCTGGACCGCACCGGGGAAGTGATCGTCTTTCACCTGCGCTTCTCCCGGGCGGTGCTGGCGGCGTTGGTGGGGGCCTGCCTGGCCGGGGCGGGGGTGATCTTCCAGGGTCTGCTGCGCAATCCCCTGGCCGACCCCTTTACCATCGGGGTGTCCACCGGCGCGGCCTTCGGCGCCGCGCTGTTGGTTGTCCTCGGCATAGAAGGAGCCTTTTGGGGCCTTAGCGCCCTGCCGCTGGGGGCCCTGGCCGGGGCGTTGGCCGCGCTGGTGGCGGTGCTCATTCTGTCCCGGGAAGAAGGCCGCATCCGCCAGGAGTCTTTGGTGTTGGCGGGCATCGTGGTGAGCACCTTCCTGTCGGCCTTTATCAGCCTGATTAAAAGCCTGGACGAAGAGTCGCTGTCGGCTATCGTCTTTTGGATCATGGGCAGTTTTTCCGGCCGGGGCTGGGTGCATGTGGGGTTTCTGCTCCCTTACGGGCTGGCGGGCTTGGTGCTGGCGGCCCTGAACTACCGGGAGCTGGACATCCTGGCCCTGGGGGAAGAACAGTCCCATTACCTGGGGGTGGCGGTGTCCCGCACCCGGCTCCAATTGCTGCTGGCCGCGTCCCTGCTCACCGCCGCGGCGGTGTCGGTGTCCGGGGTCATCGGCTTTGTGGGATTGGTGGTGCCCCACCTCATCCGCATTTTGGCGGGGCCGTCTCACGGGCGGCTGCTTATCCTGGCGGCCCTGGCCGGCGGGCTCACCCTCATCTGGGCCGACGTCCTGTCCCGGGTGATTCTGCCGGGGGGCCAGGAGCTGCCCGTGGGGGTGGTGACCGCGCTCTTGGGCGGCCCCTTTTTCTTCTATCTCCTCAAAACCCGCAAGGGCCGGGGGGTGTGGTGATCCGGGTAAAGGCGCTCTCCCTAGGCTACGGCGCCCGCGCCGTTCTGGAAGACCTGAATTTTCAGGTGGATCGGGGGGAATTTGTGGGCATCCTGGGCCCCAACGGCAGCGGCAAGTCCACCCTGGTCAACGCCCTGGCGGGCCTGCTGCCGCCCCAAGCCGGGGCCATCGAGCTTAACGGGCAGGATTTGCAGTCCGTGGCCAGCCGCGTTCGCGCCCAGACCATGGCGGTGGTGCCCCAGAGCAACGAGATCCGTTTTCCCTTCTCCTGCATGGAAGTGGTGCTCATGGGGCGCTATCCCCGGCGGCGGCGCCTGGGGACCCTGACCCCGGAAGACCTGATGGCCGGGCTTCGGGCCATGCGCCAGACCACCACGGAGCACTTGCAGGACCGACTGGTGACGGAAGTTTCCGGCGGGGAGCGCCAACGGGTGGTCATCGCCCGGGCTTTGGCCCAGGAGCCGGACATCCTGATGCTGGACGAGGCCACCTCCAGCCTGGACGTGCGCAAGAAACTGGAAATCTTTGAACTGTGCCAGGCGCTCAACCGGGAGAAAAACCTCACGGTGCTTTGCGCCATCCACGATTTAAACCTGGCGGCCATGTACTGCCGGCGCCTCATTATCCTGAAGGATGACCGGATGGTGGAAGACGGGGCGACGGAACTGGTTTTTACCTCAGAGATATTGTCGGCGGTTTTTGAGACGCCCATGGAAGTGGCCCGGCATCCTTTGTCCGGCCGGCTTTATGGGGTGATGCTGCCGCTGTCGGGAGACGCGGCGGCAGAGCCGGAGATTTTGAAGGCGGGTGTATCGTAGGGGCGCAATTTATTGCGCCCGTGAAGGCTTCGTATGAGAAGGCATTTCTCCTTAATCCTACTAGTCATGACTCTAGTGGGCAGCGCGGCGGATTCCTGGGGCGCGGCAACCGTTACGGACGACCGGGGCCAGGAAGTGGTCCTTAATTCCCCGCCCCGGCGCATCATTTCGCTGTACGGGGCCATCACCGAGATCCTCCAGGCCCTGGGCGCGACCCCGGAAATCGTGGCCCGGACCCGGGGAGATGAAACCCTGCCCGACCTCCCCACGGTGGGCACCCATCTCCAGCCCAACTTAGAGATGATCCTGGCCTTAAAGCCGGATTTGGTAGTCCAAGGAGGGGTGAAAAAAGGGCTGCTGGGGGTCAGGCGCCTGGAGCAGGAAGGAGTTCCGGTGGCGGTCTTCGCGCCCCATGATTTTCCGGGGCTGTTCGGCACCATCCGGCGTCTGGGAGAGCTTACGGGCAAAAATGACCAGGCCGGGGCCTTGGTCAAGGACATGGAGGCCCGGCTTCAGGAAGTGGCCCGCCAAGTGGCGGGCCGGGGGCAGCCCAAGGTCTTCTTTGAGGTGCGCTATCACAACCTGTTGGCCGCGGGGCAGGGGTCTCTGGTCCACCACATCATCACCCGGGCGGGAGGCCAAAACATCGTGGCCAGCTCCCAGAAGCTGGTGAGCTTCAGCCTGGAAACTTTGATTAAAGAAGACCCGGAAGTCTATATCATCCAAAAAGGGCCCATGAACCGGAGTCCCCAGGACATCAAGGCCCGGCCCCACTACGACCTTCTCCAGGCGGTGCGCCGGGGCCGGGTGCTGGTGGTGGAGGAAAGCCTCTTTTCCCGCCCCGGCCCCCGGTCGGTGGAAGCGGTGGAAACCCTGGCCCGGCTTCTTCATCCGGACGCGGGAGGGGGCGTTAAATGACCGGGGACAGGGGACGGGAGACGGGGAAGATAATCGGGAGCCGGAATCCGGACTCCTGTCCCCGGTCTTCGGTCTCCGGTCTTCGGTCAAGAAGGCCTCAGTTTCTTGACTGACATAAAATTGAAACGCGGTCCAGAAGGGAAGATGACATCGATTAGCGCCTGCCGCGGCCTGGTCGTTGCCGGTACTCACAGCGGGGTGGGCAAGACCACCGTCACCCTAGGGCTGATTGCCGCATTCCGCCGGCGGGGCCTCACGGTCCAACCCTTCAAGGTGGGGCCGGACTTCATCGATCCGGGCCACCACGGGCAGGCGGCGGGGGTGATGTCCCGAAACCTGGACGGCTGGATGCTCACCCGGGAGTATAATGCGGCCAATTTTCGGCGACACGCCGCGTTGGCCGACCTGGCGGTGGTGGAAGGGGTGATGGGCCTCTTTGACGGCTATGACGGGGCCAGCGACGCGGGGTCCACGGCCCAGATGGCCAAATGGCTGGGGCTGCCGGTGGGGCTGGTAGTGGACGCCCGGGCCATGGCCCGGAGCGCCGCGGCGCTGGTGCACGGATTCGCCACTTTCGACCCGGAACTGACCCTGGCAGGGGTGATCTTTAACCGAGTGGGGAGCGCCGTCCACCGGCGCTATCTGGAGCAGGCCCTGGAGCTTAAGAAAGACGCGGTTTGTTTGGGCGGCATCCCCCGGAATCAGGAATTGAGCATCCCGGAGCGTCACCTGGGCCTGACCACGGCTGAGGAGCATCCGCTGACCGCACAATATCTGGAGCGCCTGGCCGATTTGATGGAAGAATGTCTGGACCTGGATGGCCTGCTCCGGAGGCTGCCGGTTATTAAAACCGATAAGGCCGCCGCAGCTGAGCCGATTGGCTGTTCCGATAAAGCAAGGCTGGGAGTGGCCCGGGATGAGGCGTTCTGCTTCTACTATCCGGAGAACCTGGAGTGGCTGGAGCATTTCGGGGCGGAGATCGTCCCCTTTTCGCCCCTCCATGACCGGGATTTGCCCGAAAGCCTTCATGGCCTCTACCTGGGGGGCGGCTACCCCGAGGTCTTCGCCGGGCGGTTGGCGGAGAACCGCGGTCTCTTAAAATCGATTAACGACCGGGCCCGGGCTGGGATGCCCATTTACGCGGAATGCGGTGGGCTGATGTTTTTATCTCAAGAAATAAAGGACCTGGAGGGAAAGAGCCATGCCCTGGCCGGAGTGCTGCCCTTCCGGGTGCGCATGCTGCCCCGGCTGCGAGCCTTGGGATACCGGGAAATCACCTTGACCGCAGATGGACTGCTGGGCCCCGCGGGGACCCAGGCCCGGGGCCACGAGTTCCACTACTCGGAAATCGTCTCCGATCCCGGGGGGCTGGGCCGCCTCTACCGCCTCACCGACCGGAACGGGGAGGCTTCCCGGCTGGAAGGGTACACCTGGGGCAACGTCCTGGCCAGTTACGTTCACCTCCATTTCGGCAGCAACCCGGAGGTGGCCCGGAGTCTGATGGAGCAATGCCGGCGGTTTAAGGAGAGATATTTAAAATGATCTGAGGGGAGGGCCGGGGGACAGCAA
>Ga0194111_10000961_pt1 | contig 35584 bp, 31 predicted proteins | sample TA2KigC300mmetaG_FD_146194 | JGI IMG/M metagenome (GOLD analysis project Ga0194111, IMG submission 146194) | Freshwater microbial communities from Lake Tanganyika, Tanzania - TA2015033 Kigoma Deep Cast 300m | ecosystem: Environmental > Aquatic > Freshwater > Lake | place: Tanzania: Lake... | reverse complement strand
TGCGGAACGTCGGCGGCGGGATGCTGGAGGGGGCGGTGAGCGAGGCGTGCGACGACTACGAGATCCTGTCGGGCGGTGGAGCGTACGCGCTGGCGGCCGGCGACAGCGTGGTGGTGACGGTGCGGTTCACGGCGCTTGAGACGCCGGGCGAGTACCCGTGCACAGTGGAGACGGGAAGCGCCCTGTGCGCGGACGTGAGCTGCACGGCCGTCGCGCTCCCGGCGCTCGAGACGGCGTACCTCACGTTCCGGGCGACCTCCGACACCACCTGGACCCTCGACACCAACCTCCCGAGCGAGTACTGGACCGGCTGCGCGCTCGTGTATGACGAGGAGACGAGGATCACCCACGAGCCCGAGAGCGCGTGTTCGCACGAGTACGGACTCCGCTGCGGCGCAGGACCGGCCGACGACGCGAAGTTCTGGCTCGAGGGTCTGTACCTCGAATCGGCCGTCACCTCGGTGGACGTGACCTTCGAGGCGCTACGGGAGTCCGCGGCGGTGTTCCTTCTCACGGTTGACACCGGCGGCGGCGACGAGGACGCGTGTCAGCTCCCGACCCACGGCGAGGAGCCTACCGTCGAGTGCCGCGCGTACGACGGCGACCAACGCGGCGTCGTCTGCGGCGACCAGCTCGTCCTGCCGGGGTCATCTAACCTGATCAGGATCGGCGCCGACGAGAACGAGAGCCAGACCGACGCCGGCATCTTCTTCAGCGCGGTCACCCTCACGTTCAACGGGTGGCTCGTCGAGCCGCCCGGGCGCGGACGCGTCGACGAAGGCGGCCTGCCGCTGCGCCGGGCGATCGGGCGCAGCACTGCCCTCTCGGGAGCACGCGAATGACGGGCCTCCCTCGGAAGATCGGGATCCTCACTGACGCTCGGGCCTGGGGCGGAGCGGAGGTCTACCTCCTGCAGTTGGCGGAAGCCGTCCGCGACGCGGGGTGGGACCTCTCGATCTTCTGCGCGGACCGGCCGGCTGCCGCGGGATGGGTCCGTGAGCTCGAGGGCCGCGGGCTGCGGGTCGTCCGGTACCGGCCCACGAAGGAGTACAACCCGCTCGGCTACTTCGTGGCTCGACGACTCCTGCGGGGACTGGACGTCGTGCACGTCAACAAGACGGCGCCGAGGAACAGCCTGCCCGCGATCGTCGCTGCGAGGAGGAGCGGGGCGGCGGTCGTGCTTGCGACGGAGCATCTCGCCGGCCCGGCGATCTCCCACTACCCGTTCGGGCAGGCAGCCGTCACGCGTCTCGTTCGCTGGACCAACGGGATGCTCGACATGACGATCGCCGTCTCCGAGCTCAGCCGGGACGCGCTGGTGAGGGAATACGGCCTCGATCCGTCCAAGGTCGTCGTGATCGGGAACGGGGTTGACCTCGCGCGCTTCGACCGGGCGTTCGACGTCGGCGCAGTGCGCTCCGACCTGGGGATCGGCCGGGACGACCGCGTCGTGACCCTCATCGGGGAGCTGTGCGACCGCAAGGGACAGCGCTACGCGCTGGAGGCCGCGCCGCGGATCAGGGAGAGGGTCCCGGGCCTCAAGCTCCTCTTCGTGGGAGGTGGCGGGCTCGAGCGCGAGCTTCGAGACGCCGCGGAGCGGCTTGGCGTGTCGGACGTGGTCGTCTTCGCGGGCGTCCGGCGCGACGTTCCAGCGATCCTCGCGGCGTCCGACCTTCTGATCCTCCCGTCCGAGGACGAGTGCTTTCCCTTCGCGATCCTCGAGGCCATGGCATCGCGGCTTCCCGTCGTCGCCTCCGACGTCGGCGGCATCAGGGACGCCGTCGAGCACGGCGTGACGGGACTCGTGGTCGCGCCCTGCGATGTCGGCGCGTTGGCCCGCGCCGTCACCGAGGTTCTGAGCGATCCGCGCCGCGCCAAGGCCATGGGCTCTGCGGGCAGGGCGAAGGTGGAGGCGGAGTTCAGCGTGAAGGTCTGCACCAATGCAGTCCTTCGTCTCTACGAGGAGCTCCTCAGCCGGCGGGCGGACGGCGCCGCCGGCTCATCGGGGCGTCACGGCTGAGGCTAGCCCCGCCCGCGCAGGAGCTTCGCGCGGGCGCGCCGCACCAGCAGACGGTCGTCCTCCTCGAATCCCATAAGAGCGAGCATGCCGAGAAACGCAGCGCAGGTCGCGGCGAAGATGCCTGCGATCGCGTAGATCCTGAGGTTCGGCGTGTTCGCGCGCAGGAGGATGTTCGCGGCGAGCGCCACCGCGCTCGCGGCGACGAGCTTGAGATAGGAGCGGCGGTACGGCCAGATGCCGAGCAGGACCCTCACCTGGACGAGGCCGACGAGGTTGATCACCGTGAGCGCGGCGGCCGTCGCGATCGCCGCGCCCAGCACGCCGTACCGCGGGATGTAGTAGAGGTTCAGGCCGATGTTCGCCGCCGTCACCGCGGCGATGTTGAAGGCGTTGTAGTTCTGGTGGCCCGACTGCACCAGGATCGTCCCCACGGGCCCCACCGCGCAGCGCGAGAGCGCGCCGAACCCGAGCACCACGAGCGCCGCGTAGCCCGCCACGAAATCCCTGCCGAAGAACCCGAGAAGGTCGTCGCCGAAGCCGACCATCCAGATGAGCGCGGGCGTGACGACGATGAGCACGGTGCGCGTGAGCGAGGCGTAGAGGTCGCCGAGCTCGCGGCGCCTGCCGTTGTGGTAGAGCTCCGAGATGAGCGGCGCGAACGCGCTGTTGAAGGCCATGAAGACGAGCGCGAGCGTGTTCGTGATGAGGAACGCGATATTGTAGATGCCGACCGCCTCCGACGTGCTCAGGATGCCCAGCATGGTGCGGTCGGTGATGCTGAGGCTGTAGTTCATGAAGGCGACGAAGGTCATCGTGACGCTGAAGGGGAGGAGCGCGCGGTACGCGACGTCCGCGGCCCGAGGGCCCCTCGTGACGAACGGCGCGCGCCGGTTGATGATGGCGAGCATGGTCGCGGCGGCGACGACGTGCGCGGCGGCGAGCGCCCACGTGAGGCCGACGAGCCTGAGCCCCGCCGCGTAGAGCCCCAGGAAGATAGCGAGCTTCGCGACCTTGAAGACGATCTCGAGAGAGAACGTCTCCGCGCTCGCCTGCCGGACCGCGCGGAGGGCGAAGCCGAAGACGCTCATGAGCGCCGCGGGGACGATGGCCGCCGCGACGATCGGGACGAGAGGCAGGAGCCTCGGCTCGTTGAAGATGCGGTCGGCGAGCACGTTCCGGCCGAGCAGAAGGAGGACGGTCATGACCGCCCCGACGGCGACCGCGATGAGCGAGCCGCTCAGGAAGACGCGGGCGGCGCCCGCGCGATCGCCGCGGCTGAGCTGCATCGGGATGAACCGCAGGAGCGTCGGCCCCATGCCGAACGAGGCGAGGAGCGACAGGAGGAGGAGCGTCGTCTGCGCCAGCACGAACACGCCGAGGAGGTCGGCGCCCAGCACGCGCGCGAACACGAAGTTCAGGCCGAACCCGAGGAAGAGCCCGATGATCTGGTAGGCCACGACGCCCGTCGCCTGTTTGGTGACGTCAACGAGGTTCCGTTCGCGCGTGCTGTCCGTGGTGGCCGGTTCGTCCATGGCGTTACAGCCCCGCCGCCTTCCGCATCACGGCGAACGAGTCCCGGATGTGCGACGGCTCAGGGCTCACCTCGGAGCTCGCCATGAGGACGGCGTACGAGTCCGGGTGCTCGGGCGTGAAACCGTGCATGCCGCGCGGGGCCGTCCGCCCCATGTAGCTCGGGACGATGAGCCCGCCCGGCCGCATGAGGAAGACGGCCTCGCCGAAGCGGCCGTCCTCGAAGTGGATGCCCTCTCGCCTGAGGTCGTCGTCGGTCAGGAAGTCCCCGCAGTCGAGCTCGCCCAGCGCCTGGCGAATGCGCCGCTCGGCGCCTCCGTTCTCGAACCAGAACCGCGCCATGGTCGAGTCGTAGAACGCCAGGTAGTCGCGACCCTCCGCGAGGCCGAGCCGCGCGACGGCGCGCATGAGGTCGTGCGAGCCCCTCGTCTCCGCCATGCCGTGGTCGGAGAGGACGACCACGTCCACCCGGTCGTACGCCGCCCGCGCGGCCTCGACCGCGTGGACGACCTTCGCCTCGACCATGCGGAGCGCGCGCGCGATCGCCTCGCGGTCGCCCGCGTGTCCGTGGAGGAACCCGTCGATGTGCGCGGTGTACAGAAGCGCGAACGCCGGCCGGCCGTCGCCGCGGAACGAGGCCTCGAGCTCGGCGAAGCTCTGGTCGAAGCCGTGCTTCCACGACCACGACCGCCACGGGATGCCGCGCTCGGCGAGCAGGTCGAAGATCGAGGCGACGACGATCGGCGCGCGCGGCGCCTTGCGAGGACCGGGCGCGTCGAACGCGACGAACCCGCCGGGTGCGTAGATGTCGCGCTTCTCGACGGCGTCGAACTCGGCGAAGAGACGCCACGGTATCCGATAGAGGTGGTAGTAGCCCGAGAACCCGCTCCGCCTCCGATGCCACAGGAGGACCTGCCTGCGGAACCTCGGATGGTCGGAGATCGCGCGCGGGAGCATCCCGAACGCGCGGAGCGACGCCATCTCGGACCGGCTCGTGCGGCGGTACATCCCCCAGTGCCCGTGCTCGGAGGGCATCCTGCCAGTGAGGATGGTCGGCTGCGCGGCGCAGCTGTAGCCCAGCACGGTGCGCTGACGGTAGCGGTGCGGCGCGACCGACGAGAAGAAGTCGCCGTCGCGCACGATCTCCCAGCCCACCGCATCCACGAAGAACACCAGGGCGAGTCTGTCTTGGGGCATCAGTCCGTCGCAGCTCCCGTTCCGGTTCCGCCGTCCTCGGGTCTCCGTCCCAGCAGCACCTCCCTGTGGAACCTCGCGAGCGGCGGGAGAAGCGCCTGCCGCATTGCGTCGTCCGTCAGCGCCGGGGCGTCGGCGGGCAGCGCGAACGGAGCATACCGCGCGAGGGCCGTCCGCGTCCACTCGCGCGGCGCGCCCCCGGCGTCCGCGAAGAAGAGGAGGAGCCCCGTGATGTACGCCCGCGGCACCGGCGAGCCCCGGAGCGCGCCGCGCAGCACGGCCGTCGCGGGGAAGAGGGAGCGCGCGTCCGCGCTGCGAAGCGCCTTCCACGAGCGCGCGAGGCTTCGCGCCGGTCCCTCGGCCTCTGCCAGGCGGGCAATCGCTTCGGGAAGCGTCGCGCCGAACAGGTCGGTCCCGAGCGTCTCGCCCAGGACGCGCCGCCAGAGGGCGAACGCGAAGCGCGGCGCGCGCAGGCCCGCGAGCGCGTCCTCCGGGAGCGCCTCCCGCAGCGCGCGCCAGTCGCCCGTGGTCTTGAACCGCGCCCAGTGCGGGAGCTCGTCCAGGAACGGTGCGACTTCCTGAGCCAGCGCGCGGAACTGCTCGCGGGTCCTGCAGAGCGTGACGAACAGGCGCACGCGGTCCTCGTAACCGAGCGGGACCTCGCGGCGCACGAAGAGGAACGCCGTCACGAGGTCGAGCATGAGCTTGGCCGTCGTGTACTGCGCGCGGAGCGTGACGATCTCGCCGCAGGCGGCCGCGTTCCCGACGCCCGCGCCCCCGGCGAGCAGCCGCTCGATGCACCGGTTGTGCACGAACCTGAGGGCGTCAGACGGCGGGATGTCGTGGATGTCCACCTGGCCGAGCGCGTCGCGCGCCGCCGCGTCGCCGCGAACGAGCATCGGGGAGCGCGCAAGCTCGTAGTGGGCGATGAGCGGGGTGGGACGCCCGGCGCGCTCGCACGGCCGGACCGACACGTCAACGCCGGTGCAGAGAGGAGCGATCTCCGGGTTGAGCCGCGCGACGGCCTGCCGCGCCGCCTCCCTCGATGCCGCGAGGTCCGCGCCGGGCGAGACGATGCACACGAGGTCCACGTCGCTCAGGCTGTGGAGGCCCGACGAGGTCTCGACGACCGTCGCCTCGCCGCGCGACGGGGCGCCGATGAGGAAGACCGCGGCCGCGTGCCGCTCACCGACGGCGGCGGCCACCTCGTCCGCGCAGCGCTCCACGATCGCGGCGAAGAACGCGTGCTTCGCCGCGTCGCGCGTGTAGCGCCCGTGCGGAGTCTCCCGGCTCTCGGTGACCACAGCCCAGCCTCCCGGCCCCGCGCGTCGAACCGCCCGCCCACCGCCCGACGCCCGGTTCCCCGCGCCGCCGTCACTTCCAGTGCGCAGCGATGAACTCGTCCGTGTCGGGCAGACCTCCCTGGAAGATCAGATAGCCGTTGTGCGGCTCGCGCGGCGTGATCTCGTGGCTGATGGACTGCCGCATCATGCGCATGACCTCGCCGTGGTCGTCGGTGTGCGCCAGCACCCACGAGAGCTTCATGAGCGCCGTCTCCGGCAGCATGTTGTCGAGAGGGACGACGCCGATGTCGATGAGGTCGCGGCCGGTGTCGTAGACGTACATCTGCGCGTAGCCCCACAGCGTCTGCACGGTCATGACCACGTGCACCCCCGCGTCGATCGCGCGCTTGAGCGCCGGGTACAGCGGCTTGTTCACGTGGCCGAGGCCGGTGCCGGCGATGACGATGCCCCGGTATCCCTTCTCCACGAGCGCGTCCACCAGGTCGGGGCGCATCCCCGGGTAGTAGTAGAGGATCGTCGCCCGGTCGTCGTAGACCGCGTCGATGACGACCTTCCTCGATCGGTCGCGTCGGCGGAAGTCGTCCGTGAGGTAGGAGAACTCGCTCCGGCTCACCGTCGCCAGCGGCGTGTCGCCCACCGTTCTGAACGTGCTGCGGTAGGAGCTGTGCATCTTCCGGCAGCGCGTGCCGCGGTGCAGCAGGCCGTATCTGTCGGACGTGGGGCCGAACATGCAGATGACGACCTCGGCGATCTCGCCGTACGCCGCGGCCCGGACGGAGTGGATGAGGTTGAGCGCGGCGTCGCTCGACGGGCGGTCGCTCGACCGCTGCGAGCCCACGAGCACGATCGGGACGGGGGAGTCCTGGACCATGAAGGAGAGGACGGCCGCGGTGTGGCCCATCGTGTCCGTGCCGTGGCCGATCACGACACCGTCGGCGCCCCCCTCGATCTCCGCGCCGATCGCGTGGGCCAGCTCGATGTACTGCTCCCGCGCCATGTTCTCCGAGAACACGCCGAAGATCTTCTTCGTGGTCAGGTTGCAGATGTCGGCCAGCTCGGGGACGGCGCCGTAGAGCTCGCCGGGCGTGAAGGCCGGGATCACCGCGCCGGTCCTGTAGTCGAGCCGCGAGGCGATCGTGCCCCCCGTGCCGAGCAGCGTCACCGCCGGAAGATCGGGCCGCCGCGGGAACTCCTTCTCGGGGATCTTGTAGACGGCTTCCTTATAGCCGACCTCGCGGATCTCGGCGATGCGGTCCACGTGCACACCGACGTTGTAGCCGTTCTTGAGCTTGATCACGATGTGCCGGTCGTCGAGCACCTCGCTCCTGGGCAGGATGACGCCCTCGAACACGCTGCCCGCGTCGTTGACCAGCCGCACGTCGCTCCAGACGCGCAGGCCCAGCTCCGAGAGGCGGGCCTTCGCGCGGCCCTTGTACCCCTTCAGCTCATCCCCGGCCATGCGGACTCCTTGCCACGAGGCTGCCCTCGAGGGCCGCCGCGACGTCCCGCGCGGGGACCTTCCCGCGCAGGTCCGCCATGCACATCCCCATCGCAAGGCGGCGGACGCGGTCGGCGCCGCGGCGCACGTCGCGGCGCGCGCGGCGGGCGGTGCCGCGGGCCACGCCGGGTCCGCGGAGGTCCTGAACGGCCTCCTCCGCGCGCCGGCGGACGAGGTCCTCCCAGCGCGCCGGCGGCTCGCCGAGGCGCTCGGCGCGCACGATGTCGCTCACGGGTGTGGACGGCGCGTCGGCCATCCGCCGCACGATCGCCTCCCACGCCTCACGCAGCACGGGTCGTCTGCGCATCGCCTCGAACAGCTCGCGCCAGCGCTCCTCGGGGACGGCGTCCACCGCGACGCCCGCGCGCCCAAGCCCCCTCAGGCGCTCGCCGAAGAGGAAGCAGGCGGCCCGAAGGTCGGCGGCGTTGTCGCCGGTCATGCGGTCCACGAGGGCCGCGCCGTTGCGGCGGATCAGGTAGTGGATCGTCGGGACCGGCACGCCCGCGGCGGCGTAGCGCGCCTCGCGCTCCCACGGCCGCGGGGCGAGATGCCGGCGGAGCCGTTCCACGCGCTCGCGCGTGACCAGCGACGGGGGGCTGTCGGTGTCGGGGTACATGCGGTCCGGTCCGGGGAGGATGCGCTCGAAGTCCGTCCGCCCGTCGGCGAACGGCTGGCGCGTCTCGTGCGGCACGCCGTCGAGCGCGTCGGCGAAGCGCGTCCGGATCTCCTCCTCGGCGGTGACCGTGTCGGCCTCGACGCCCCACACGACCACGACGGCGTCGCCGGGCTCGCAGCGCAGCCGCGCGCGCAGGCGGCGCAGGTCGTCCACCGACCCCTCGTAGTCGGGCCACTTCTCGTCGTAGTAGAGGATCGGAGGCTGGTCGAGCCCGGCGATGACGCGCACGCGCCCGGCCAGCTCGCTGGCGAAGGTCAGGTCTGGCTGGGTCGGCCAGCTGAGCGCTCCCGCGAGCCCCCTCAGCCGGACGGCACGCACGCAGAACGGACCGGGCAGAAGCTCGAACCCCGCGCGCCGACCCGTGTTCGCGACCCAGCGCTCCCACGATGCCGCCCTCAGCGGCTCGAGCGCGGAGGATGCGAAGGCGTCGGTGACGTTAACGCTGTCGATCCTGAGGTCGGACGGCCCGCGCAGCCCGCGGCGATGCAGTTCGTCGCGCAGCCTGAGCAGGTTCATCTGGCGGATCGCCTCGCCGTGTACGAGCCCCCTCGCCCAGCGTGCCTTGGGAACCCCCTTGATCTCCACGCGCCGTCCGCCGCGGACGGAGACGTTCACGTCCTGCCGGCTCGCGCCGATCCCGACGCGGACGTGCCCGGTGCTCCGGCAGACGCGGCCGACGAGCAGGATCGCCTCCTCGACCTCGTCGGGCGTCCGCAGGTCGGGTCCCGTCACCGTCTCGATGAGCGGCATGCCGAGGCGGTCGGTGCGCCACACGATCAGGTGCCCGCGGTCGGACACCTCGCGGCAGGAGTCCTCCTCGACGCTCACCTGCGTGATCGAGATCTCGCGGCCGCGGAACGGCAGGCGGCCGTTGACTCCGACGATCGCGGTCCGCTGGAACCCCGTCGGGATCGACCCGTCGAGGTACTGCTTGCGCGCGATGTGCACCTCGTCGACGATGTCGCACCCGAGCATGAGGCACTGTTCGATGGCGACGTCGATCGCCTGCTGGTTGACGAGGAAGGGCGGCGTGTCGTCCATCTCGTAGGTGCAGACGTTCTCCTTGTGCAGGAGGTAGATGATGTTCTTCTTCGTGCGGAACTCCATGAGCGCCGTGCCGTCGTACTCCCCGAGCTCCGACAGGGTCGGCCGCATGTGGCGCAGCACCTCGCCGTCGTGCGTCCTCGTGTAGCGGCCGGCGGGGCAGTTGCAGAACATCTTGTTGTCGGTGAGAAGCTGCTGGTGCACCTCGAGGCCGGCTCTCAGGCCGAGCTCGTGGTAGTCGACCGAAGGAAGAGGCTGCAAGGCGGTGGTCCTCCTTTGCGGATGCGTTCGGCAGAGCATAGCGCGGAACGGACCTCTTGGGAAGCGCGCGGTGCCACCGGGTCTCGGCGGCAGCGGCACGCCGGTCCGCGGCACGCCGCTTGAATTCCGGGCGGGGATGTGATACCATCTCGTTGCTCAGATCGGGACCTGTGCGGGGCGCCGTCGGACGACGCGCCCCGCATCTGTAATCTGCGCGCCGCCGGCGTGGCGATGCCCGGCGGCCGCGTGCGCTGGCCGGCCTGCAGGCTGAGGGAGAGCCGAGGGGCCGGGGTGGTTCGGACGGCGCCGTGAGCGCCGGGAAGGAAAGGGCCTCATGAGAGCGGTATGTACAGCGGTGTTTGCGCTCGCTGCTCTTCTGTTCACCGCCTTCGCCTGGGCCGGCACGGTGGCCCCAGGGCTCGAGTCTCAGATGCAGTCGCTCCGCGGCGGCGACGAGATCAAAGCGCTTGTCGTGCTGCGCGATCAGGCGGACATCGCCTCCCTGAACCAGCAGCTGCGCGCGACGAGGGCGACCCGCCAGCATCGGCACGAGGCCGTGCTCGCCGAGCTGCAGGCGGCCGCCGATCGCTCGCAGGGTCCTGTCGTGGACCACCTGCGGGCCGGCCAGGCCGGCGGCGAGATCCGCGGTTTCACGACGCACTGGCTGATCAACGCGATCGTCGTCGTCGGCACCGTGGACGCGATCCGCGAACTCGCGCAGCGCGAGGACGTCGAGGTCGTCGAGCCCGACCTCGTGGCCGAGCTGATCGAGCCCGTCCAGGGGGACAAGGACGGGCCGCCGGGCGGCCTCAGGGCCATCGGCATGGCGCCCGGCATCGCGGCCGTCCAGGCCCCGAGGGTCTGGCGCGAGCTGGGGATCGACGGAACCGGCGTGGTCGTCGGCATCATCGACACCGGCGTGGACGGCACGCATCCGGCGCTCGCGTCACGGTGGCGCGGGCTGTTCGCGGCCCCGAGCGCGTGCTGGCTCGACAACGCCGGTCAGGGCACTCCGAACTTCCCGGTGGACAACCACTACCACGGGACTCACGTGATGGGCACGGTCACCGGCCAGGCGCCGGGCGACACCATCGGCGTGGCCCCGGGCGCGCTCTGGATCGCGGCCAACACCATCAACCAGGGCGTCGGCACCGAGTTCAACAACGACATCCTCCAGGCGCTCGCGTGGCTCGCCGACCCCGATGGGAACCCGCAGACGGTGGACGACGTGCCGTGCGTGGTCCAGAACAGCTGGGGGGTCTACGAGGGGCTGGGCTACCCCGACTGCTACAGCTTCTGGTGGACGGCCATCGACAACTGCGAGGCCGCGGGCGTCGTGCTCACGTGGTCCGCGGGCAACGAGGGGCCGTCCTCCGGGTCGCTGCGCTCTCCGGCGGATCGAGCCTCGAGCCCCTACAACGCGTTCAGCGTCGGCTCCACGCAGCGCTACGCGCCGTACGAGATCAGCGACTTCTCAAGCCGCGGCCCCAGCGGGTGCGGCGGGCAGTACGCGATGAAGCCCGAGGTGTGCGCGCCGGGCTCCACCATCTACAGCGCGCAGCCCGGCGGCGGCTACCAGAACTTGAGCGGCACCTCGATGGCCGGTCCTCACGTGGCCGGCGTCGTCGCGCTGATGTACGCGGCGAACCCGAACCTGGATCCGGAGACCGTCAAACAGACGCTCATGGACACGGCGGTCGACCTGGGCGCCTCCGGCGAGGACAACACCTACGGCCACGGCTTCATCAACGCGTACGAGGCGGTTCTCGCGGTGATGGGCGGTCTGGGCACGGTCAGCGGCACGGTCACGGACGTCGCCACCGGTCTGCCCATCGCCGGCGTTCGCGTGGGCGTGGTGGACCGGCCCGTCAACCGCGTGACCGGCGCGGACGGGCAGTTCCAGTTCATGCTGCCGGTCGGCGAGTGGACGCTGACCTTCAGCGTGTTCGGGTACGGTGACGAGACCGTGGAGATCGAAGTCCTCGAGAACGAGACGGTGGACGGCTCGGTGGCGATGACGGCGCTGCCGTCGGCCGTGCTGTCGGGCGTCGTGTACGACTTCGAAGGCGGGACGGTCGTGGGCGCCACCGTCCGCGTTCTCGACACGCCCCTCGCACCGGTGCAGAGCGGCGCGGGCGGGTTCTACTCGATCTCGCTCCCGGCCGGCGCGACCTACGACGTCGTCGCGCGCGCGACCGGCTACGGCGCCGACCAGCGCACGGTGGACTTCCAGGGTGCGACAACGCTCGACTTCGTCCTGCCGGAGCTCGTCGCCGAGGACTTCGAGTCCGGCGGCTTCCTGATGTACCCGTGGGAGATGGGCGGCAACGCGCCGTGGACCATCACCGGCACGAACCCGCACGAGGGGACCTTCAGCGCGCGGTCCGGCGTCATCGGCCACAGCCAGCGCTCCGACCTGCAGGTGACGGTGGAGGTCATCGCCGCGGACGACATCAAGTTCTGGTACCGCGTCTCCTCGGAGACCAACTACGACTTCCTGCGGTTCTACGTTGACGGCGTCCAGGTCGCGAGCTGGTCGGGGACGGTGCCGTGGACGCAGTTCAGCTACCCCGTCGCGACGGGCACGCGGACGTTCAAGTGGGCGTACACGAAGGACTACTCGGTCGTCTCGGGAGAGGACGCCTCGTGGGTCGACTTCATCGAGTTCCCGGCGCTGGCGGAGATCCCGTATCCGAGCGCGACGATCGCGCCCGTCTCCGTCGAGGAGACCGTCGCCCCCGGGAACGTGGGACAGTCGGCCGTCACGCTGGGCAACGAAGGCGAGGCCGACCTCGCGTACTCGGTGTCCATCGTGTACGGGACCGGTCGGGGCGCGCTCAGCGCCGCTTCCACGGCCCCGCACCACGAGCTCGAGAAGGGCGAGGCGGACATCCACTTCGGCGAGCCGCCCGTGACGGGGTCCGGCGGGCCGGACGCGTTCGGCTACACCTGGATCGACAGCGACGCTCCGGGCGGCCCCGTGTACGACTGGGTCGAGATCTCCAGCATCGGCACCGTCGTGGGCAGCGGCGACGACTCGAACCACGGCCCGTTCCCGCTGGGGTTCACCTTCCCGTACTACGGGCAGACGTTCGGGTCGGTGCGCGTCTGCACGAACGGGTGGCTGTCGTTCACGTCAACGGCGACCAACTACACCAACCAGTCCATTCCGAACACGGCGGAGCCGAACAACCTCATCGCGCCGTTCTGGGACGACCTGAACCCGAACCAGGGCGGCGCCATCTACTACTACGCCGACGCCGTGAACGGGCGGTTCATCGTGCAGTGGAACGCCGTGCCGCACTACAACATCGGCGGGTCGCCGGAGACCTTCCAGGTGATCCTGAACGCCAACGGGTCCATCGTCTATCAGTACAAGACGGTGTCCCTCAGCAACAGCTGCACCGTCGGCATCGAGAACGCGACCGGCACGGTCGGCCTCCAGGTGCTCTACAACGCGGCCGGCTACCTGCACAACGGGCTGGCAGTCAGGCTTGCTGTCGACCCGACGCAGCGGTGGCTCAGCGTCTCGCCGATGTCGGGGACGGTCGGACAGCAGGGATCCGCGCAGCTCAGCCTCACGATGAGTGCGACGGAGCTCGAGGTGGGCGAGTACCACGCCGACGTGCGCATCGCCACGAACGACCCGGACCACCCGACGCTCGTGGTTCCTGTCACGCTGATCGTGACGGAGTGGGCCGGCGTCGAGGACGGGGATCGGCCGTCGTCCGCCGTCCTCCGAGCGGCGCCGAACCCGCTCAGCCGGACGACCGGTCTGAGCTTCCACCTCCCGAACGACGGGCACGTTGATCTCAGGATCTACGACGTCACGGGCCGCCTGGTGAGGACCGTCGTGTCCGGGCCGCGGCCGGCCGGGGCGCACACCGCGCACTGGCACGGGACGGACGACGGAGGCAGGGCCGTCGCGTCCGGCACCTACTTCGCGCGCCTCGTCGTGGACGGGAGGACGGAGGTCAGGTCGCTCACGCTCGTGCGGTGAGGAACGGGCGCACGGACGCAGGGCAACACGCCCGGGCCGCGGGCAGGCCGCGTGAGGACTGCCGGACTCGGGGAGACGGTCACCTTCCGGCGGCGCCCGGCTTCTCGGCGGCCGGCCTCAGGACGAGCACCTCGTACGCCACGAGCTCCTTCTTGAGGCCGCGGATCACAGCCGAGGTGCCGGGCGTCGCCTCGCCTTTGTAGAGCCGGTCGAGCGTCAGCGCCTCGGAGAGCTTGCGGTTCACGAACAGGTCGAGGAAGGCCCGCTCCTTGAAGCGCTGGTCCTTCTCGCGCGAGCGCTGGACGTAGAGGTTCTTGATGACGAGGTCGTTGTCGAGGCCGAACACGAGCTCGATGGCCCCGAACCCGCCCTTCTGCGACACGGGGATGATCGTGCCCACGACCTCCCCGTTCTCGCCGGTCATCGTGAAGTACTGGAACAGGTCCTGTTGCCCCGGCAGGAGCTCGAAGCCGAGCCGGGACTCGATCTCCTTGCGCTGCGCCGCCGAGATCCGCGCGTTCACGCTCACGTAGTCCCTGGCGTTCGGGAAGATCCGGGTCATGGTGCGCTCCGGGTTGCGCCACACGCACAGGTACGCGTCCTGCGCCTGCGCCGCGAGGGCGCCGGCGGCGATGCTAAGACCCAAGAGCGAACAGGCGATACGCCTGGAGCGTGACCTCGTGCCGCCCTTCATCCACGCCGCCATGTCGGTATCCTCCTCTCACGTTCAGCCACCGCGGCCTCCAGGTGAGGCCCGCGAAGTACTCGTCGGCGCTCATCGGTCCGTTCAGGATCGCGCTCGCGGCCAGGTTCAGGTCCAGCCCCGGCGCGAGCGCGGCGTCGAGCGCCACGAACCCCGCGCTCGTCGTCCGGCCGTCGATCCGACCCGCGCTGGCCTCGACCCGCCCCAGCCAGCGCCCCGCGTAGAACGTCGCGTCGGCGCCGACGAGCGCGCGACGCGTCGTCATCTCCGCGTCGTGCGCGTGGGCCGTCCTGCCGTACGCGGCCGAGAGCCCGAACGACACCTCCTCGGTCTCGCCGGGCGTGACCCCGACGCGCGCCATCGCGATGCCGTGGCCCGGCAGACGCGGCGGGTGATGGTGGCCGTAGCCCTGGGTGAGGGAGACGGCACCGTTCACCGCGCCTCTGGCGACCGACAGCATCGCGCCGTTGTCCGACTCCATGCCGAGCATCGTCTCGTGCGGCGTCCCGTACAGGAGCCTCGAGGCGTCGAAGTCGGTCATGAGGCCGTAGGGGAGACGGAATCGCCCGACGGTCACCGCCCACGCTCCAAGCGGCCCCTTGTGGCGCGCGTAGAGTTCGTGCAGCATGACCTCCGAGAGGTCGTCTCGGGCCTCGACCATGCCGAAGAGGATCAGCCGGTCACCCCGGCTGTCGGCGATGGTCTCGCGCACGGACGCCCCCAGGAGGTGCAGGCGCGCCCGGCTGCGCTCGCCCTCCAGCATCTCGAACCGCACGTCGGCGTCGATCCCGACATACCTCGCGGCCTGCGCGGCGCACGGCGCGAGGAGCGCGCCGGCGAGCGCCGCCAGTCTAAGCGCTGATCCGACCGTCCTCAATGTGCACCGTCCTGTTGCAGCGCCTGACGATGTCCGCGTTGTGCGTGACGACGACGACCGTCACGCCGTCTCCGTTCAGCCGCTCGAAGAGCTGCATGATCCTCTCGGCGTTGCGCGAGTCGAGGTTGCCCGTCGGCTCGTCGGCGAGCAGGATCGGCGGCGAGTTGATGAGCGCGCGCGCGATCGCCACGCGCTGCATCTCGCCCCCGGAGAGCTGCCCCGGCAGGTGCTTCAGCCGGTGCCCCATCTCGACCGTGTCGAGGAGTTCCCTGGCCCGCGACTCGTCCTTTCGCCCTGTGAACAGCGTCGGCAGGGTCACGTTCTCGAGGACGGTGAGCGTCGGGACGAGGAAGAACTGCTGAAAGACGAACCCGATGGACTCGCGACGGAAGCGCGTGAGTTCCGCCTCACCTGCGCCGTCGAGCCAGCGCCCGTTGATGGCGATTCGTCCGCTCGAGGGCCGGTCGAGGCAGCCGATGAGGTTCAGCAGGGTGGTCTTGCCCGAGCCGGAGTGCCCGACGACCGCCACGTGCTCGCCCGGCGCGACGGCCAGCGAGACGTCCTGCACCGCGGCCACCGTTTCCGGGCCGCGCCGGTAGTGCTTGGAGACCTGCTCCAGTCGTATGGCGTGGTTGTCACTCATTCCTCAGCACCTCCATGGGCACGATGCGCGCGGCGCGCAGCGCCGGGTAGACCGAGCAGGCGAGTCCGATCACGGTGCACGCCGTGAAGGCCAGCACCGCGATCCCCAGGTCGGGTCGCGCGATCACCCCTGAGGGAACGTACGCGACGAGGAACCGCCGCAGCAGAGTGCCGGAGAGCGGACTCAGGACGGCGCCGGCGACGGCCCCGGCCGCGCTGCCCGCCACCGCGATGGCCAGCGTCTCCAGCGAGATCAGGTGCAGGAGGTCGAGCCTTCCGGCGCCGACGCACTTGAGGTACGCGATCTCGCGGCGCCTCTCGAGCACGGTCATGAGCATCGTGTTGACCACGCCGAAGACCGAGATGACCGCGGCGACCAGCACCATGACCATCATGATCGCGCGCGTCGAGCCAAAGAACTGGAGGATGCCCTCGCTGAGCTCCTTCGAGCCGATGACGAAGTGGTCCTCGGGCAGCATCGCCCGCAGGCGGTTGCGGGTCTCGTCCAGCGTGGAGATGTCCTGGAGCTTGATCGCCACGGCGGAGAGCTTGCCCTCGCGGCCCACGAGCTCCTGCGCCGTGGAAAGCGGCAGGAAGAACACGCCGTCGTCCTGGCTGTAGTTGCGCTCGAGGATCCCGGAGACGACGAACTCCCTGTCGAAGTGCTCCGTGTACATCCGGTCGCCCACACCCAGGCGCTCGATGCGCGCCATCTCCGCCCCGAGGATGACGCTGTCCTCCGACTCGAACCAGCCGCCGCTGTGGAAGCGCCAGTCAGGTTTGATCTCCATGATGGCCTCGGTGACGCCCATGAAGATGTCGGTGCGCGTCCCGTCGGCGGTCGTGACCGCGAAGAGCTTGAACGGGAGCACGGCGCCGACCTGAGGCAGGCTCTGGGCCTTCTTGACGGTCTCCTCGCCGACGTAGAGCGGGCTTAAGCCACCCTGGGCGATGACCGATGCGGCCTCGATCGGGCAGCCCTCCTTCGTGACGTACAGGTGCACCCCGGTCTTGTTGACAAGGTCGTCCGTGACGGCGGACGCATACCCCCTGTCGAGCGACAGGGCCACGCTGAGCGTGGCGGCCGATACGGCCAGGCTGAGGCCCGTGAGGACGCTCCGGACCGGGTTGCGTCTGAGATTGCTGAGCGCGACCTCTGCGAATGTCATCGTCGGCTCCTATTCCATGCGCAGGCCCAGGGCGGAGAGCACGACGTGCTCCTCGCCGCTCGTGACCTGCGCGTAGATCGTGACGCTCTTGCCCCGCTCGAGCTTGGGGAACTTGATGCCCTGCTGGTGGATCGTCGCGTTCTCCTTCCCGTCGAGCAGGACGAACTCGCACAGGCCGCCGCACTGGTTCGAGACGACCCCCTGCAGGACGACGCGCCTGCCGTCGTACTCCACGGGGTTTTGAAGCACCGTGGCCAGTCTCACGACCGGCTCGTCGGGTGGGATGTCGGCGCCCAGGCGAAGTCGTGAGTCTCCGCCGGAGCCGCCGCACCCGGCGAGCAGCAGGGCTGCGATCAGCAGGGCCGGCGCGGCGGGACGAACTGACACGCTGTGTGCGATCATGGTCTTCTCCTTCGACTGTGGACGATGCAGCTTAGACCGCCTCCGGCGGCCGAACGCGCACGCCGCGCATCCGGGCGTCCACAGGGACGCAGTCTGCCGGAAGCATGAGTGGAAGGTCCGCGACGCAACGGAGCCGCGGAGCGGGTGGGATCAGATCCGAAGGACCGTGTAGGCGAGGTGGTGCGGTGAGGCGGGCGCATCGCCGCCGGGGCCGGGAGGCGCCCTCAGCAGGGAGGCGTCATGGTCCGGCTGGTCGCCTGTCTGCAGGGCCTGTGGGGACCTCTGGTCGCGGGCGTCGGTGGGTCCGCTCCCCGCGGGCGGAGCCGGGCTCCTGGGGGGCTGCGCCGAACGGGCGCACTCCCGCCAGCAGCTTCCCCCGCTCGCCGCGCACCCTCCTTCGCAGCACGGGCACACCGGCGCCGGAACGGAGATCGAAGACGCCGTCCGGCCTGTCACCTCGACCGGTCGCCCGCAGCCGCATGCCGCGGGCACACCCAGCGCCGACAGCGCGACGACGACGCCGAGAACGAGCGCGAGCGACCGCTTGGCAGCGGAGTGGGCTGGCATCCTGACCATGTGGGCGTCCTTGTCCGACAAGCAGACCAACAGCCATGATACACGGGCATGAGCCCGAAGTCAAAGCCCCGGTTGACCCGGGACGGCGATTGGGGTAGAATAGCGGCATTCGTGCGCACGCGTCCTCCTTGGCTGGCCGAGGAGTCGCGGGGTACGCGCGTCAGCTTGGACCGCGATCAGCATCCGAGAGGGAGGCAGCAGATGCGGCAGACAATCACGATTGTGGCGATCGTCGTCGTTGGTCTCGGGGTCGGACTTGGTCTCCTCTGGCGCGCCTCAACGGCCGACGCCGGGACGCAGGGCTGCACCGCGGCGGCGCCCGTGTGCGGCTCGGAGCTCACGGCCGGCTGCTCCGGTTGTCCGAGCAGCGCCAAGGCCACGCAGAAGGCGGCGCCTGCCGGGTGCCCCGGGAGCGCGCAGGCCCAGACCGCATCTCAGCCGCCGGCCTGCTCCCACGAGGGCAGCGCGTGCACGGCCGAGTGCGCGCATCATGCGGACGCCAAGTGCTCGTGCAAGGGCGACCGCGCGGCGTGCACCGACGAGATGAAGGCCTCCTGCGAGCAGCGGGCGAAGTGCGAGCGGAGCTGCAGCAAGAGCTAGGCTGCCCGCTGCATCCGCATGGCCCTCGGAAGCGGGACGATCCGGCTGCCGGGGCGCGCGATACGGCGCGTCCCGGCAGCGTCCGTTTCTGGTCCTCCACGGATGTCGATGGTCCAACACTGTGTGACTTGAGGGTCCGCCTGTCGGGGGGGCAGGGACTGCCGTGTCCGCCGCCAGCGCATGCCGGTAGCGCTGAGCACCGCCCTCAGCAGCGCGGTGTCCCCAAACGTGGTACAAATGCAAGTCGTGGGTCAGAGACACTCGCCTCTGTGGAGGAGATCGAACCATGCTGCTCGTCCTTGTCATGAGCTCGGCCGTCGCCATCTTCGTCTCCTTTGTGTGCTCGCTCGCCGAGGCGCTGCTTCTGAGCCTCAACCCGCTCACCCTCAGCCGTCTTCAGGTGGCGAGTCCCCGAGCGGCCGGGTCATGGAGACGCCTGAAGAGCAACGTCGCCCGCCCGATCACGGCCATCCTTGTTCTGAACACCGTCGCTCACACGGGTGGCGCCACCGTGGCCGGCGGCGCCTTCGCTCAGGTCTACGGTGAGCATCGCATCTGGGTGTTCTCCCTGCTGTTCACGGTCGTGATCCTCTTCGGGACGGAGATCCTGCCCAAGGTCATAGGGGTCAGCTTCCGAGACCGGCTCGCGCCTATGGCGGGGCCCGTCGTCGAGGCCCTGACGACCGTGATGCGGCCTGTCGTGCAACTGAGCGAAGCCATGTTCAGGCGGCTGGCGTCGCGAGCGCAATCGGAGCAGATCACGACTGCCGACCTCGTGACGCTCGCCAGCCTCGCGCGGTCGGGCAAGGCGATCGGCCTTGAGCAGGAGAACATCATCGTGAACGCCGTCAGGCTGACCCACACGCAGATCACGCACGCCATGATCCCGCCCGAGCGGATCCGGTTCATCAGGGACGGGGAAGCGCCCGAAGCGGTGCTCGCCCTGGTGCGGGAGAGCGGGCACACGCGATACCCGGTCAGCAGAAGCGACAGTGTGCAGGGCATCTACGCGTACATCGTTTCAAAGAAGGCGGTGCCCGCGACGGGCGAGGACATCCGGCGGCTCATTGCGGACGCCAGGCCGATTCACACCGTCGACCATCGGGCGACGCTGATGAGCGCTCTCCAGTCCATGCTGAAGAACCGGGAGCACCTTCTCTCCGTGGTTGACGACCGCGGGCGCTGCGTCGGGATCGTGACGCTGGAGGACATCGCGAGCGAGCTTCTGAGCGCGGACATCGAGGAGTTCAGGTAGCGAGGAGGATGACCATGTGTGCACCGGCACTCACCGCCGCGCTGCTGTTCCTCTGCTGCGCCTCCGCCACGGCGACGACCTACGTCGTCTCTCCCGACGGCGCCGGTGACTTCCCCACGATCCAGTCGGCCATCGGTGCCGCGACCAACGGTGACGTCATCGTCCTGACCGACGGGACGTTCACCGGCGACGGGAACCGCGACATCGACTACCTCGGCAAGGCGATCACCGTGCGGTCGCAGAGCCGCGCGCCGGAGTCGTGCGTGATCGACTGCGGGGGGAGCGAGACGGACCCGCACCGCGGGTTCCGCTTCCGGCACGGCGAGCAGGCCGGGTCCGTGCTCTCGGGCGTGAGCGTCCGCGGCGGGTGGGCGACCTACCCCGACCTCGGCGGCGCCCTCTACGCCGACCGCTGCGCGATCACGATCGTTCGCTGCCGCTTCGCTGAGAACGAGGCCGCGAGCGAGGGCGGGGCGATCTTCGCGTACGGCACCCTCGCGAAGATCGTGGAGTCCGAGTTCGTCGGGAACGCGTCCCACGCGGCCGCGGCCGCGAGCTTCCACGACGAGAGCGAGGCCTACGTGATCGAGTGCCTCTTTGAGGACAACGCGTCGTCCTCATCGGGCGGGGCGCTGACCTTCTGGATCTCCGGCCCGAACCTCGTCGACCGATGCACCTTCGTGGGCAACACCGCGGCCCACGAGGGCGCCGCGCTGTGGGCGGAGAAGATCAGCTCCACCTTCGTGAGGAACTGCACGTTCTGGGGGAACGGGTCTCCCGACGGGACCGTGCTCGCCGGCAACTACGAGCTCACCATGGTGAACACCGTCGTCGCCTTCAGCACGCAGGGCCCGGGCGTCGCGTCCAACGAGGACTACGTCGAGCTTGCGTGCTGCGACGTCTTCGGCAACGAAGGCGGCGACTGGGTGGGGGCGATCGCCGACCAGTACGGCATCAAGGGCAACATCTCCGCCGACCCGCTCTTCTGCGACCCGGCGAACGGGGACCTCCACATCGCCGCCCCGTCCCCCTGCGTGCCGTTCTCCCCGGTGAACCCGGAGTGCGATCTCGTCGGGGCGTGGCCGGTGGGCTGCGGCGGGGTTCCCGTGGCGCCGAGCACGTGGGGCGCCACCAAGGCGATGTACAGGTAGCGTCAACCCTGCCCTCATGGCACCATCGGTGCACGCTGACGTGGTCCGTGTGGACCAGGCGAGGGGCGAGCTGCTCATGACAGGGGGGGAAGGCATGCACGCGAACGTGCTGATCTCGAAGTGGCAGTTGACCGTGTTCTCCTGCGCCGCGCTTCTGGCTGCGCTCCTGGCTCCAGGATGCGGGAGCGTGTCCGGCCCGGGAGACGACGACCTCGTCCCAGGGCGGATCATGTTCCAGACCTACCGCGACGGCAACGGCGAGATCTACTCCATGGAGTCGGACGGCTCGGACCCAGTGAACCTGACGAACAACCCCGCGGACGACGGCGAGGCCGGCGCGACGCGTGACGGGAGGAGGATCGCGTTCTCGAGCTACAGGGACGGCAACACCGAGATCTACGTGATGAACGCCAACGGCTCGGGCCAGACACGTCTGACGAACCACTCCGCCCGCGACGAGGAGCCTCAGTGGTCGCCGGACGGCAAGAGGATTGTCTTCGAGAGCTTCCGCTCGGGTGACCGACAGGTATGGTCCATGAAGGCCGACGGCAGCAACCTGCGCCAGCTGACGACGTCGTCGAACGGCAATGCGGAGCCGTTCTACTCGCCCGATGGCCAGAAGATCGTGTTCTACAGCACACGGAGCGGCGAAGCGCAGATCTACATCATGGACGCCGACGGCACGAACGTGGAGCAGCTGACGACCGGCGCCGGCCCCAACTCGGCACCGACCGTCTCGATCGATGGCACGCGGATCGCCTTCACCACGGAGCGGCACTCGCCCGGCTCGGGCAGCGAGGTGTACACGATCAACATCGACGGTTCGGACGAGACCCGGATCACCACAACGAGCACCTGGAACTGGGAGCCGTCCTGGCCGGGGAGGTAGCGCCGGCGGAGCGCCCCGGTCGTGGAGCGCCCCGGTCGAGGCGATCCACTTCCGCCTGATGTTGACAAGGCTTGCCGCGAAGAGCGCGATGCAGAAGGCGCCGAGGACCGCGAGGTCGAGGGCGAACGGCATGGAGTGGGCGCCGTGCACGCTCCCGTGCAGGAGGTCGGCGCCGTAGGTGAGGGGCAGCGCGTACGACAGGGGGCGGAGGAACACCGGCAGCTTCGCGATGGGGAAGAAGAGCCCACAGAGGAAGATCATCGGGAAGCGCAGAAAGTCCGAGAACGTTTGGGCCTCGAAGACCTCGCTCGCGGCGACCGCGACGAAGAGCCCGAGGAACGTGGATGCCACCCCGATCAGCGCCACCGCGGGCAGGAAGGTCCCCCGGGCGAGCCCCGACAGGTCGGCAAGGAAAGCGGCCATCGCGACCGGCACGAACGCGTTGGCGATGCCGAAGAGGATCGCGCCGCTCGTCTTCGCGAGCATGGACGTCGTTCCGAGCAGCACCGAGACCGCCACGACTCCCGGGAGGAGCGTCGGGATGCTCTCGAGGCCGCTTCCCGACCGGACGAAGGACATTCCCGTCCACGCCAGCGGGAAGATGATCCCCCAGCTGACGTTCGGCGGGTTCAGGCAGTAGGTCCGCATGTCCTTGCCGAGGATGCTCAGGAAGGCGGTCCAGAGTCTCACGGGCCGCCTCCCTTCTTCTCCTTCTCCCTGCGCATCGAGTCGGCCTCGATCCCCGTGATCTCCACGAAGACGTCCTCGAGCGGCGGGCGCACCCTGCGGGCCTCCACCACCTCGGCGCCGCGGTCCTCGAGGAACCGGATCAGCGGCCCGACGCGGACGGGTTCGTCCGACTCGACGCGGAGGGCACCGTCGCCCGTGAACTCCGCGCGGAGCTCCGGGAAGGACTCGGAGAAGCCGCGCGTGAGGTCTCCCGGCGCCTTTGAGAAGCTCACGCGCAGGGCGCGCTTCCTTTCGACGGGCTCAAGGAGGCGCCGGACCGAGTCGGTCCTGACGATCCGTCCCGACACGATGAACGCCAACAGCTGTGGCCGGACCCGACTCACGGATGATCCGGCCGCGGCAACGAGATGCAGGAGACTCCCGTAAGCGCCGGGCGACGTGAGACGGGCTGCCCCAGAGCCTGGACTGTGCTACCCCGGCGCAACACGAACACGCGCCCCGGCAAGAGCCGGGGCGCGCGTGTCTTGCAGTGCGTCGGCGCCATCACCTCAGAAGGTGACGGTCGCCGTGTTGGAACAGGTGGACGTGCCAGCCTGACACACCTGGTAGGTGTACGAGCCGCCTCCGACCCCGCCGATGTTGTCCGTGTAGGAGCCGCTGTTGGCGACGGTCGCGATCTTCGTCCCGTTCCGGAAGATGTCGATGTTCGTCGAGGTCGCGCCAGTCCACGTCAGGTCCGCATATTGGCGGCCCTTGATCTTGTACCCCACGGCGCTCAGAGTGATGTCACCGCCGGATGAGCTGGAGACCGAGACGCTCTTCGACGTGGAGCCCGTCGCACCGTCGTCGTCCGTCACCGTCAGCGACACCGTGTACGTTCCGCTCGAGGCGTACGTCTTGGTCGGGTTCTGGGCGGTCGAGGTGCTTCCGTCTCCGAAGTTCCACGCCCACGCCACCACGCTGCCGTCGGTGTCCGTGCTCTGATCGGTGAAGTACGCCGTGAGCTCCGAGGTCGTGTAGGTGAACGCGGCCGTCGGGGGGTTGTTGGACGGCGGGGGCGTGCTCCCCCACAGCGTGTAGAGCAGGTGGTTGTTCGTCGTGCTCGACTTCGTCACGATGCCCTTGGTCGTCTGGTCGTAGAGGAAGTCCCGCACCTGCTGCGGAGTGGCCCCCGGGTTCGTCTCCAGGTAGAGCGCCGCCGCGCCTGCCGCGTGGGGGGCGGCCATCGAGGTTCCGCTGATCGTATTGGTCGCCGTGTCGCTTGTGTACCACGCGGACGTGATGCTCGATCCCGGCGCGAAGAAGTCAACGCAGTTGCCGTAGTTGGCGTAGGAAGCCTTCGCGTCCGAGCTGGTGGTGGCGCTGACGGTCATCGCCTCGGGCACTCGGGCGGGGGAGTACTTGCATGCGTCGTCCTGACGGCCCGCGAAGTTGCCGTTGCCGGCCGCGACGGCGTAGCTGACCCCGGAGGCGATGGAGTTGCTCACCGCGGTGTCGAGGGTCGTGTTGGCGCTGCCCGTCAGGCTCATGTTCGCGACGGCGGGCTTCGCGGAGTGAGCCGTCACCCAGTCGATACCCGCCACGACGCCGCTCACCGAGCCGGACCCGTTGCAGTCGAGCACGCGCACCGACACAAGGGCAACCTGCTTGGCGACGCCGTACGTCGCGCCGCCGACGGTCCCGGCCACGTGCGTGCCGTGCCCGTTGCAGTCGCTGCCGTTTCCTCCGAAGGCGTCGAAGCCGAAGGACGCGCGTCCCCCGAACTCCTGGTGCGAGTAGCGGATGCCGGTGTCGAGGATGTAGGCGGTGACGCCCGAGCCGGTCTGGTTCCAGTGGTACTTGCCGTCGAGCGGAAGCTGCCGCTGGTCGACGCGGTCGAGGCCCCAGGTGGCGTTCGTCTGGGAACGGACGGCCCAGACGGTCTGGTCGGCCTCGATGTAGTCGACCAAGGGGTTCTGCCTGAGCGCCTCGATGGCCTGCTCCGGGAGGCGGGCGGCGAAGCCCTGGATGGCGTGCTGGTACGTGAACCGCAGCTCGCCTCCGTGGGCGGCCACCAGGCGGTTGGCGAGATCAGGCACGCCGCGGGTCCCCTCGTTGAACACGACGATGTACTGGCCCGGGATGACGTTCTCCTGACCGATGACGACCTTCTCGTCTCCGGCGCTCGACATCTCCGAAGGCGAGGACAGCATCTCGACGCGGCACCCTGCAAGCGCTGCAAGCAGGGTCGCCATCCAAACGACCATCGCGAGTCGCTTCATGGCACTTGGCCCTCCGGTCGCGTCTGACTCGCGCACGCGGCTGCTTGCGCCGCAGTGCAGGGACACCACAGCAACGATCTACAACACTTGACGACGGCAATCAACTGAGACTCAGGCGGGATCCGGTGCAGGCGCGCGGTGGCGATGGCCTGGCGTACTGGGCCTGATGCGGCTCGAGAGGTCGGCTGTCTGATGCAGTTGCACCGCCTCTTGATGTAGCACGCAGGCGGGAGACGATAGCCTCCGCCGCACCCGCCGAGCCGTTCCGACCGGCGCTCCCGGGTCTGGACGCGGAACTCGCGGGGGGATAGCATGGAGGCTCGCCGTCGCCCGGCGCCGCCGGATCGGGCGCTTCCGGGCGCGCGGCACGAAGCCCGAGTCGTCGATGTGCCGGATCGCAGCGGCGCTGCCGGAGGGACGATGATGCGAACCCGCACGGAGTCGCAGCGCGTCGAGAGCCGCACGAAGGGACTTCGCTCGCTGATCGGCAACACGCCGCTTCTCGCGATCGAGTTCTCCTTCCGCGGACGCGCGCGCACGATCTACGCGAAGGCCGAGCACCTGAACACCACCGGGAGCATCAAGGACCGGATGGCGTTCCACATCGTCGCGCGCGGCTACGAGCGGGGCACGCTCAGGCCGGGGGACCTCATCGCCGAGGCGACAAGCGGGAACACGGGCATCGCCTTCGCGGCGATCGGCCGCACGCTCGGACACCCTGTCGTCATCTTCATGCCTGACTGGATGAGCGCGGAGCGCGTGAGCCTCATCAGGAGCCTCGGCGCCGAGGTGGTCCCTGTGAGCGCGGCGGAAGGCGGGTTCGTCGGGAGCATTCGGCGAGCCGAGGAGCTGGCCGCGGGGCGGGAGCGCGTCTTCCTGCCGAGGCAGTTCTCCAACGAGGACAACGTCGAGGCGCACTACGAGACGACCGGGCCGGAGATCTGGTGGCAGCTCCGGTTCCATTCTCTCCACCCCGACGCCTTCGTGGCGGGCGTCGGGACCGGCGGCACCATCATGGGAGCGGGCCGGTATCTGAAGGAAAGGCGTTCCTCGATCCGCCTCCACCCGCTCGAGCCGGCAAGCTCGCCGACGCTCTCGACCGGCTGCCGGGTGGGCCACCACCGGATCCAGGGCATCTCGGACGAGTTCATCCCGCCCATCGTGGATCTGAGCGCGCTCGACAGCGTGGTCGCGGTTGACGACGGCGACGCCATCCTCATGGCGCAGAAGCTCGCGAGCGAGCTGGGGCTCGGCGTCGGCATCTCGTCCGGCGCGAACTTCCTCGGGGCCCTCATGGTCCAGGAGGAACTCGGTGCGGACGCCGTCGCCGTCACGGTCTTCCCCGACGACAACAAGAAGTACCTGACGACCGACCTCCTGCGGGAGGAGCCGATCAAGCGCGGGTTCCTCGCTCCCGACGTGAAGCTGCTCGGCGTGCGCGCATTCAAGCGCGTGTGCTACACGTGCTGCGACCCGGGCGAGTGCGAGGACGTGGCGTCCAGGTTCATCGCCGAAGAGGGCGCGCTGCCCCACTGCCCGAGAAGGCAGTGAGGCGCGCCGCTCACGCCGCCTGTCTGATCCAGCCCCGCCCCAGGACGGACTCCCCGTCGTAGAGCACGGCCGCCTGGCCGGGCGCCGGCGCGCGGACCGGGCGGTCCGTGACGATCAGCGTCTCGTTCCCCGGCGCGATCTCCGTGCGCGCGCGAACCGCCGGGCTCCCGTGGCGGACCTGCACCTCGCAGCGCAGGGAACGCCCCTCGGGCGGCTCGTCCAGCCACGACATCCCGCCAGCCATGATCCGCGAGCGCTCGAGGTCGCGCTCGTCGTCCGTCACGACGACGGCCGCATCCTCGCGGCGGATGGCGGCGACCCAGTGAGGCCTCCCCGTCGCGATGCCGAGGCCGGTCCGCTGGCCGACGGTGTAGAGGTGGATGCCGGCGTGCCGGCCGAGCGTCGTGCCGTCGCGGTCCACGATGGGGCCCGGGGCCTCGGCGGCGCCGAAACGGAGGCGGAGCGTCTCGGCGAAGGTCATGCCGGGGGCGACGAGACACGCGTCCTGGCTCTCGCCGGCGTCCGCGCACGGGAGGCCGGCGGACCGAGCGAGGGCGCGCACGTCGGACTTCGACATGCCGCCGACGGGGAAGAGGGCCGCCGCGAGCTGGTCTCTCGTCAGGCCGGCAAGGAAGTACGACTGGTCCTTCGCCGCGTCGGGCGCCCGAAGGAGACTGACCGCGCCGTCGGCCCCGCGCTGCACGCGGGCGTAGTGGCCGGTCGCCACGGCCGAGGCGCCGGCGTCACGCGCCCAGTTCCGCAGGAAGCCGAACTTGATCCGCTCGTTGCAGAGGAAGCACGGGCTGGGCGTGCGCCCCGCCGCGTACTCGTTCCACGCCGGCCGGAGCACCCGCTCGTCGAACTCGCGGACGCACGAGACCACGTAGTGCCGGATGGCGAGCCGGTCCGCCACCGCCCGCGCCCGCGCGATGCCGTCGGCGCTGCAACACGACCTGGTGGGCCCCGACTCGTGGCACTTCTGAAGCCGCAGGGTGACGCCGATCACGTCGTGCCCCTGCTCGCGGAGGAGCAGAGCGGCGACGCTGCTGTCCACGCCGCCGCTCATGGCGACGACGATGCGGCGCGGCCCCGGTTCCGGGCTCGAGCGGGTCAGATGGTCCACAGAGCGACCTCGTCCTGGGTCACTGGTCTGCCAGGGGGACAGACCACGGTGGTGCCGTTGTGCGTGAGGACCGCCTCCGATGCCCTCGCCTTCCTGGCGAAGAAGAGGAGCAGCCCCGCCACCGTCGCGAGGTTGTCGTGGGCGAACGAGCCGCAGAGCAAGGCCGTGGGGCCGGGGCCGCTCCTGAGTTCGACGCGGGGCAACCCGTCGGCGAGCCCTTCGAGACGCTCGTTCTCCTCGCGGTTGCGTCCGAGCACGACCTTCAGGTCCTCGCGGAGCCGCAGGTGGCGTCCAATCGTCGCGAGCTTCGCGTCCCGGACCCCCCAGTCCGGGCAGCGGGCGAACAGGTCCCGCATCCGCCTCGCGATGATCGGGTCGGTCAGGAGGCACCCGCCCGCCGGACAACCGAAGACGTCGATGCTCTTCTTCCGGGCGAGGTCCAGCTGCGCCGCGCGGCTGCGGCCGCGGATGCCCAGGAGAGCCTCGCGGTTCACGAGGCCCTCCCGCTCCGGGATCGTCGGCTCCAGCAGGTGGGCGGACAGCGGGCGGAGCAGCCTGCCAACGAGGCCGCTCTCGCGCTCGATGAGGTCGAGCGCGCGGCGATGCTGCGACATCGGGCGCTGGGCCAGCACCTCGCCGGTCACGACGAACGAGGCGCTCGTCTCTTCCATGAGCGCCGCGGCCCGCCGGAGCATGTAGATGCGGCAGTCGATGCACGGGTTGAGCCCGCGTCCATGTCCGAAGCGCGGGTTCTCGACGATGCGAAGATACTCCATGCCCTTGTTCTCGACCCTGATCTCGACGCCGAGCGTGCGTGCCACCTCAGAGGCCAGATGGCAGCCTCCGGGGCTGCGGGGGCTGCACGTGCAGAACGGCCCGACGAAGTTCAGCGCGAGCACCCCGATGCCCTGTTCGAGCACGGCCGAGATCGCCAGCGTGCTGTCGAGCCCCCCGGAGAGGAGGCCGATCGCCGTCGCGCGCATGGGTCCTCCCCGGGCGCCCTCGGCCCCGGCCGTCAACTCTCGACTCCTCGCGCGTCGCGACCTGGAGCCGCTCTCTGCTGCTTCACCGTGTGCCGCGCGGCGAGCTCGTCCATGGTGAGCGAGGCGAGCACTCCGTCCACCGCCCGTGCCACGTCGCACCACACGTCGCGTGCGGCGCACCGCCGCGACCTTGGGCACGAGAGGGCGTCGTGCACGCAGGCGACCGGGGCGAGCGGGCCCTCGAGCGCGGCCACCACCTCGCGCGCGGTGATCGCGGATGGCTCGCGAGTCAGCGCGTATCCTCCTCGCGGTCCGCGCACGGCCGTCACGATGCCCGCGGCGCCGAGTCGGGCCGCGAGCACGCGCACGTACTTGCCCGAGATGCCCTGGTTCCTGGCGATGGCGCTTGCGGTCATCGGACCCCGGCCGCGGCAGGCTGCGAGCTCCATCACCACGCGCAGCCCGTAGCGTCCCCTGGTCGTTACCCTCATGGCTCCCTCCGTGCCCCGATGCTGTCACGGCTTCTGCGGATTGTCAAGTGAACCGCTTGACTTTGTGCGGGGCTGCTCTTGGCTGCCATCGCCGGTCAATCGTACGGCGTGACCATACGATGCGACCGTGCTTCCAGACGTGCTGCCGTCCCGCGCCCGCGCTGAGATCTCCCGGCTCCTGTATGGGGTATCCGCGCGGGAGGCCCATCTGCGCGAGATCGAGCGGCGCTCCGGGCTTGCGGTCGGGACCGTCCAGTAGGAGGTCAAGAAGCTCGAGGCGACGGAGCTTCTGGTCTCCCGCAGGGGCCGCAGCCGGCTGTACTGCGGCGCGAGCACAGCCCATCCGCTCCACGAGGATATCCCCAACCTGGTTCTCAAGACGTCGGGTCTGGTGGAGGTGCTGCGCGAGGCCCCGGCGGGGAAGGGCATCGGTGCGGCCTTGGTGTTCGGCTCAGTCGCACGGGGAGGAGAGGGCGCGGCGAGCGATGTGGATCTCATGGTCGTCGCGGGTGTCGGGCTCAAGACGGTCTCCGGCCGGCTGAGCGGTGCGTCCGAGAGGCTCGGTTATGAGGTGAACCCGCATGTGATGGACGCCGGCGAGCTCCGCCGGAGGCGGGAGTCGGGCGATCACTTCGTCCTGCGCGTGCTCGAGTCGCGGAAGCTGTTCGTGGTGGGGGATCAGGATGAGCATGCGCGACTGGGCTGAGAGCGGCTGGCTCCGTGCTCGCACGACAAGACGATCTTGCTCTACGCCGGAGGCTACCGTCCCGGGCACGCGCTCCATCACTACCGGGCGATCCAGGCGCTCGGGCTGATCCTCGGGGCGGACAGGAGTGCCGACGTCGAGTACCTCGAACTCTGCCACAAGAAGCCGAACATCATCGGATACGGCGCCGCGGGAACGATGGGCGCCCCAGAGGCAGATGAGCTAGCGGCATTCGTGGTGGGACTGCGCGAGGCCGTCGTTCTGGGGCTGCGCGGACATCATCCGGAGTTGCTCGGGGCGCAGGATCGTGCTGGCGGCCAGATGGATGGCAGACGTGCAAGGAGCCCGGGTCAGGTGACCCGGGCTCTTTCATGTTGGTAGCGCTTATGACGCCCAAAGGAAGAAGAGGCCAGTAGCGGTGACGCAGGTGAGGTTCACGCGGTTGCGGAGCGCCCCCCGACGGGGGCCCGAACCAGAGTGCGGCGGAAGTCGTGAACACGGGCCCCGGGAACCTGCTGCGGGGGCCTCTCGTTGACGCCCTCGGGCCCCGGCGAGGCCCCGCGGCAAAGAAGGGGCTTGACACCGAGAGGGTTCTCGGGCACGCTCGCTTTGTCATGCAAAGGCCTTTGAGCCACGAACAGAAGGAGGCCCGCTGTGGCAGGGGATCGGATCGGGGAGCAGTTGTCGCTCATTCGGGCGACGATCGAGAGGAGCAAACGCGAGACAGCGGAGTCGGGGTGGTTCCTCATCTGGGCCGGGCTGCTCGGCGTCGCCGCCGTGCTGGTCGTGGGATGGCTGGAAGCGGCGCACCTTCATCGCCTTGTCCTGCCGACGATGGGGGTCCTGTTCGGAGCGATCGGCGCGGCCGGGTACGTCGTTGCCGCGCGTCGCGCCCGGACAGTGGGGGCGCGCTCGTATCCCGCCGCCGTCTGCCGCGCCGTCTGGTGCGCGTGCGCGGTGTCGGCGGTGATCGCCCTCTTCCTCCTGCCCGCTCTGCGCGTCTATCCGTGGAGCGTCGCGCCCGTTCTCGGCGCGCTCCTCACGGGGCTCGGAGTCTGCGCGTCCGGGGTCATCTTCGAGACGCCCGCGGTCGCGTGGTCCAGCCTCGCCTGGTGGGGCGGGGCGGTGGTGATGGCGGTGGTCGGGCGGCGGTTCAGTGGACCGATCATGGCGGCGGTACTGCTCTTCGGGATGGTGCTCCCCGGCGTCATCCTGAACGGCCGGGCAAGGCGGTCGCGGGGGACCCATGAGGGCTGAGCGCGACTTCGAGTTCGACCTCCTGATCCACTCCCCGGTCAGGCTCGCCGTCCTCTCCGTTCTCTCAGAGCTGGAGGACGCCGACTTCGTCTTCCTGAGGGAGACGGTCGGGGCCACGGACGGGAACCTGAGCACTCACCTGGCCCGGTTGGAGGAGGCCGGCTACGTGCGGATCAGGAAGGCCTTCGCGAACAGGAAGCCGCGCACGACGTGCGCGATCACGCCGAAGGGGAGGAAGGCCTTCGTGGCCTACCTCGAGCATCTGGAGCGAATCGTCCGGACCCATAGGGGCGTGAAGGGAGGACGCTATGCGTAGGGCCGTGATTCCCATGGCAGTCCTGATGCTGGCAGCCGCGTCGCCCGCGGCACCACGAGCCGAGCGAGTCGACGACCACCTTGCGGCGTTCCCAATTGCGCTCCGCGAGGCCGGCGGCGGTCCCCAGGCGTACACGCTCGACTACGACCTGTTCACGAGGGACATCACCGGAGCAACGCTGAGCCGCGTGCGCGTCGCCGCCACCTACACGAGGCAGCTCGAGGGCGCGCGCATGCGGTGGAGCGGAGTCACAGTCGCGGGCGCGGCAGGGGCCGACGAGCCCCCTCGGCCCGGAAGCCCGCTCGAGGCGATGGAGGGTCTCGAGTACGGGCTGGGCCCCGAGATCGTCGAGGAGCCGCTGTACGAGCGCTTCGCCGACGAGGACGTCAGGCACCTCGCCAAGACGATGGTGTGGGACGGCGCGATGGTCGAGGCCTTCGATCTCCTCCTCGGGACCTTCGGCGCGCTCCGCCTGAACGAGTCCGCGGGCGTCGCCGAGTTCGAGGACTTCGACGTGCGAATGGGCGACTGGGGCAGCCTCAAGATGCGCGGCCTCCGAGTCACGTGGTCGGGGGTCTCGATCATGCACGGGGAACCGTGCGCCGTTGTCCTCTACGAGTCGCTATCGAATCCCGTCGACGCGGGAACCGTGCGCGGCCGCTCCTGCTACTGGGGCCAGTTCTGGGTCTCGTGCGAGGACGGCGACATCGAGTGCCTGACGTTGAACGAGGACGTCATCCTCGAGATGCCCGCTGGGGGCACGACCGGCGCGCTCCTGAACATACAGCGCGAAGTCAGGTTCGAGAAGGCGGGCTGAGTGGCGAGCGACGAACGCGCGTGGCTCGAGATCCACCGCTGCGCGGAGCGCATGCTCGAGCGCGGCGTGCCCGCGGCGCTGCGCTCCCGGCTCCTGAGCGACGTGCTGCGGGCGCCCGACGGCGATCCCCGGCTCTCAGCGGCGCGGGCGGCGGCCGGCCGAGGGGCGCGTCGCCTGCGAGGGCGCGGCACACCCTAGCCGGATGCTGCCTCGATCACCGCGGCGATGCCCTGCCCGACGCCGATGCACATCGTGCAGAGCGCGTAGCGCCCCGCCGTGCGGCGGAGCTGGTAGACCGCCGTCGTGACGAGCCGCGCGCCGCTCATGCCGAGGGGATGTCCGAGCGCGATCGCGCCTCCGAGCGGGTTGATCCGCGGGTCGTCGTCCGCGAGGCCGAGCTGCCTGCTGCACGCGAGCGCCTGCGCCGCGAACGCCTCATTGAGCTCTATGATGTCCATCCGGTCCAGCGCCATGCCGAGCCTGGCCAGCAGCTTCCGCGTGGCCGGTACCGGGCCGATGCCCATGATGCGCGGGGGGACGCCGGCGGCCGCCGTGCCGAGGACGCGGGCGAGGGGCCGAAGACCGTGCTTCACGACGGCCGCCTCGGAGGCAAGGATGAGGGCCGCGGCTCCGTCGTTCACACCCGAGGCGTTCCCGGCGGTGACCGTCCCCGGATCCGCGAAGAGGGGCCGGAGCTTGGCCAGCTTCTCCAGGGACGTGCTCCGAGGATGCTCGTCGCTCGTCACGACGGCGGGTTCACCCTTCGGCTGCGGGACCTTGACCGGCGTGATCTCCTCCGCCAGGCGTCCGTCGGCCATCGCGGCGGCCGCCTTCGACTGGCTCCACATCGCGAAGCGGTCCTGGTCCTCGCGGCTGATCTTGAACTCCCGGGCCAGGTTCTCAGCCGTGATCGGCATCGGGTCGGACCCGTAGCGCTCGTGCATGCGCGGGTTGACGAACCGCCACCCGATGGTCGTGTCGAAGATCTCGGCAGTCCGGTCGAACGCCTTCGTCGCCTTGCCCATGACGAACGGCGCGCGCGACATGCTCTCGACGCCCCCGGCGATGACGAGTTCGGCCTCGGATGTCCGGATGGCGTTGGCGGCCGCGCCGACCGCGGCCATGCCCGAGCCGCACAGCCGGTTGAGCGTGCAGCCCGGGACCGTGTCGGGTAGCCCCGCCAGCAGGAGGGCCATGCGCGCGACATTCCGGTTGTCCTCGCCGGCCTGGTTGGCACAGCCGAGGAGCACGTCGTCCACGGCCGCCGGGTCGAGGCCGGCGTTCCGGGTCGTGAGGGCGCTCACGGGAACGGCGGCGAGGTCGTCGGCGCGGACCGGAGCGAGCGAACCGCCGTAGCTGCCTATCGGGGTACGGACGGCATCACAGATGAACACGTCCCGCATGGTCTCATCTTCCTGTCTGAGTGAGCGTGTCAGGCCGAGGAGTCGCGGAGGGTCTTGATCTTCCGGAGTCCAGCCAGCACCGCTTCAGTGAGCGCGTCGATCTCCCGCTCCGTCATCACGGTCGAGAGCATGGCCGTGCCGGTGCTTATCATGATGAACCCGCTGTCGAACAGGTGGTCGAGGAGCGCCTTCAGCATTCCGGCCTCCTCCGGCGTCGCGAAGGAGGACCGGTAGTCGGTCGGGGGCTCGGGCTTGAAGTGAATGCGGAACATGGATGCCGCCCCGGTAACGCACGCCGGGACGCCCGCGACGCTGATCGCCTCCGTGATCTGGCGTCGCGCCCTGTCGCCCAGCGCGTTCACGCGCTCGACGGCCGCGCGGTCGAAGAGCTTCATCGCCGTGTGGCCGGCCGTCATCGTGATCGGGTTGGCGGAGAACGTGCCCGCGTGCGGGAAGAGCGGGTTCCCGGAGAGGGGGTTCATCACGTCCATCACCTCTCGCCGTCCCGCCAGCGCGCCGACCGGGAACCCGCCCCCGATCATCTTCCCCATGGCGGTGAGATCGGGGCGGACGTCGTGCAGCTCCTGGACGCCGCCGTAGCCGGCCCTGTACGTGATGACCTCGTCGAACACGAGCAGGACGCCCCGTTCGCTCGTCCACGCGCGGAGAGCGGACAGGAACTCCGGGCGGATGGGGATGAGTCCGACGCGGTGCGGCACGGGATCGACGAGAACGCACGCGAGCCGGTCTGCGTGATCGTTCAGGATGGCCACGGCCCGTTCGGGGTCGTTGAACGGGATGACGACCACCTCGTCGAGCACCGACTGCGGCGTTCCGCGCGCCACGGCCACGCTCGCGGGGTGGTCGGGCGCCCCCCACGTGGCGGGAGAGGCGGTCTCGCTGATCTCCGCGTAGTCGTACAGCCCGTGGTACGCGCCCTCGACCTTCGCGATCATGGGGCGCCCCGTGTAGGCCCGCGACGCCTTCAGGCAGGCCATGACCGCCTCCGTGCCGGAGTTCACGAACCGGATCTTCTCGAAGGCGGGGGAGCGGCCGCACATGTGCTCCGCGTACTCGACCTCCTGCTCGGTGCCGAGCGTGAACGCCGTGCCGCGCGCAAGCTGCGCGGTCACCGCCTCCACGATCGCGGGGTGCGCGTGGCCGTGGATGAGCGACGCCATGTTGTTCGCGAAGTCGACGCGCTCCACGCCCTCGACGTCGAGCACGCGGCAGCCGCGGCCTCGCGCCGCGTAGAGGGGATGAGGCCTGCGGAGGATCGTGTTCCGGCTGACGCCGCCGGGCATGACCTTGAGAGCGCGTTCGTACAGCTGCTCGCTGCGGCTCTTCGGCGGTGTCATGCTCGACGACCTCGAGCGTCGCCGGGCGCCTCAGACTCGCCGCCCGCGGTGAGCGGCGCGCCCGTCTGCGTTCGAAGGTAGTCCAGGTCGGCTCCCGGCGCGAGGTCGATGACGACGAGACCCCCCGGCCGCACCTCGAGCACCGCGAGGTCGGTGTAGATGCGGTTCACGACGCGCCTGCCGGTCAGAGGGTAGGTGCAGGACGGGACGATCTTCGGTTCGCCGGCCTTGGTGACGTGCTGCGTGATGACGTAGATGGTCTTCACGCCGGCGACGAGGTCCATCGCGCCGCCGACGGCCGGGATGCTGCCGGGCTCGCCGGTCGTCCAGTTGGCCAGGTCTCCCTCGGCCGACACCTGCAGGGCGCCGAGCACGCAGAGGTCTATGTGGCGTCCTCGGATCATGCAGAAGCTGTCGGCGTGGTGGAAGTACGCCGCGCCGGGGATGGCCGTCACCGCCTTCTTGCCGGCGTTGATGAGCTCGGGGTCCTCGTCGCCGGGCGCCGGCGGCGGGCCCATGCCGAGAAGGCCGTTCTCGGTGTGGTAGATGACCTCACGGCCCTCGGGGACGAACTTGGCCACCAGTTCGGGGATGCCGATGCCCAGGTTGACGTAGGAGCCGTCGGGGATGTCGATGGCCAGGCGCCTGGCCATGTCGTCCCGGCTCCACCCTTTCTGGGCCTTGGGTTCGCTCGTCATGGGTACTTCCGCCCCTCCCGCACCAGCACCGACTCCTGCGCCGGCTCCGCCACGTGCACCACGCGATGCACGAAGATCCCGGGCGTCACCACGCACTCCGGGTCGATCTCGCCCGGCCGGACGATCTCCTCCACCTGCA